>OINC01000028.1_pt1 | contig 19594 bp, 18 predicted proteins | sample 1585151 | NCBI WGS metagenome assembly OINC01 (sample SAMN02674597, study PRJEB24791) | human gut metagenome, SKBSTL013 | isolation source: stool | host: Homo sapiens | place: USA
TTCGAGATGAAAGAGGTGCTGGCCCGTATTCATGCCGTTCTGCGCCGTACCATGGGGGAGGAAGAGCAGACCAGCAAAAAGCTGACCTTCGATAAGCTGGTCATCAACCTGGACTCCTATGAGCTGCTGGTGGACGGCAAGCGGGTGGATACGCCGCCCAAGGAGCTGGAGCTCCTTTACTTCCTTGCGTCCTCTCCCAACCAGGTCTTTACCAGGGAGCAGCTCCTGGACCATATCTGGGGGTATGAATATATTGGGGACACCCGCACGGTGGACGTACACATCAAGCGTCTCCGGGAGAAGATCAAGGACAACGAATACTGGTCCCTCTCCACTGTATGGGGGATCGGCTATAAATTCGAGGTAAAAGATTGAAAATGAGAAGTAGGGGGTATCCATTTCCTTAATCGCATCACAAACAAGCCATCTTTCGGTGGCTGCTTTAAAAATTGAATATTGTGTATGTTAAGGTTATGCAGTTGCTGACTTGATCTTATAACCTTGGTTTCTGGCGATCATGAGTGCCTGCTCTACGGTAATCTCACGATCAACTGGAAGTAAATCGGATTTCTGATAAAGTTCTGCATTATAGTTTTCCCCGTTCTTCAACATGTGGTATAATGCGGTAAGAAGCATTCTTGCTATTGCAATGATTGCTTTCTTGTGACCGCGACGCTTTTTGAGACGGAGATAACGGTTACGCATTTCAGGATGCTTAGTGCTTTTTACGACAGCGTTTGCGCACTGTACTAAAAGCGGTTTGATGTAGCATCCGGCCTTGGACACCCGGACAGATTTTTTCTTCCCTGCGCTTTCATTGTTGGTTGGTGTAAGCCCAGCCCATGAGCACAAGTGTTTCGCCGAAGGAAAAGCCTCCATATTGGTACCGATTTCGGAAATGATTCCGATGGCAGTGAAAGGACTGCTGATACCAGGAGCAGTTTGAAGAATGGTAAGTTCCTGCTGATAGGGAGCGGCGAGCGCAAGAATGAGTTCTTCAAGCTCTGCTTTCCGGGATTCGAGGTTTTCATAATGAGCTTTAATTACTTTGAGTTTACCAGCCTGTTCGGTAGTGATGTATCCGTCAATGGCATCACGGAGTTCAGGAAGTTTCTTTTTCAAACTTTTGTAAACGAGAGGCTCAAGGTCAAAGGAAGTATCTGCGGGATTTTCCAAAAGTTTATCCAGTATCGCCTGAGCAGATTTGCCGAAGGTGTCCGAGACAACGTTTCCCAACTGGATATTGGAAACCGTGAGACAGTTCTGCAAACGATTCTTTTCGCTTGATTTGAAGCAGGTTAGTTTGAAGCGGTAACGCATGAGGTCGCGAAGCTGGCGAATGTCAGCAGGTGGCATAAAGCTTCCAGCAACAAGGTCATGCTTAAACAGGTCAGCAATCCATTTGGCATCTTTCTTGTCAGTTTTCTTTCCACGGATAGCCTTAACGTATTTAGGATGGGCAAGGATAATCGAACAATCCGATTCCAAGATGTTATAAACGGGGATCCAGTATTTACCGGTGGATTCCATACAGACATCCTTGCAATCCCGGTCGAGTAGCCATTGTAGCAAAGTTTTCAGACCGCTCGTGTAGGTCGAAAACCGATGGCTCTCGTAAGAAGTGACGCCTTTATCGTTCGTAGAAGCGATACAGGCAACTACAAAAGTCTTGTGGACATCAATGCCACAGCAGATTTTGTACACGATTTTTAAAGCCATAGGGACTGATGTTGTATAAATAAAGTTGACACCTTATTCTCAAAGAATTCATGTATAATAAAGAGAATAAGGAGGAACTTTCAATGTCACGTACCCAACGTAAATACGACCACGAATATAAGGTCCAGGCTGTCAAACTTGCCAGAGAAATCGGCGGTGCTAAGGCAGCCAAAGAATTAGGTATTCCAGAAGGAACCATCCATACATGGCTGAAAGCAGTTAGAGCAGGCACTTTAGATATTGGCGACGGTGCACATACTCCAGAAAGTGCGATGAGCCTTGCTGAGGAGCTTGCTATGCTCCGCAAACGCGTTAAGGATCAGGATAAAGAAATCCGGCGTCTGAAAGAGGAAAATGAATTTCTCGAGGAAGCAAGTGCTTTTTTCGCAGCCAGCCGTCGGAAGTCAGCAAGAACCAAAGAATGATGTTCATTGCCATAAAAACGGAAGACGGCATGATTAAGGGAAAACTTTCATTCTATTGCCGGATGCTTGGCGTTAGCCGCCAGGGGTTCTACAAATATCTTGCTCATAAAGATCGCCCCTGGAAATATCAGGATCTCGCTGATGCTATGAGAGCAATCAATACAGAGGATGAATGTAATGATACCTATGGGCGTATTCGCATGTATCAGGCACTTCTCCTTAAGAAACCGGAAGGACTCAAGATTCCTAGTGAGCGAACCGTCTACAGGGTCATGGATGAAATTGGCCTTAGTCATCAACCAAAGCGTAAGCCGAATGGTATTACCAAGGCTGATCGGGAAGCTCGTAAGTCAGATGATCTTCTGAAGCGAGATTTCAAATCTGATAAGCCACTTGAAAAATGTGTAACTGACATCACAGAAATCAAGGCTAAAGATGGAAAACTGTATGTTTCAGCTATCTTTGACTGCTTTGATTCCAGTGTCCTTGGTCTGGCAATGGAAACCAACATGAAAGCAACTTTGTGTGAGCATACCCTGAATAATGCCTATCTGGCATATCCTGATCTGCGAGGGGCTATTGTACACTCTGACAGAGGAACACAATATACCAGTGAAACTTATCGTAAGGCTCTTGCTAAATACGGTATTATTCAAAGCATGAACCGTGCTGGTGGCAGGTGCCACGATAATGCCCGATGCGAAAGCATGTGGGCCAGAATGAAAAGCGAGCTTCTCTATGACCGCTACAATACGGAGACTATGACCATAGAGGAACTGAAGGTTCTCATTTGGAGATACTTCATCAGTTACTGGAATAACAGGAGGATCTGCTCGGCCAATGGTGGGCTTCCTCCGATAATTAAGCGACAGAGATACTACCAATCTCTGGAACAGGCTGCATAGGCAGTGATATCTTTGAGATAAATGTGTCAACCAATATTGACAATATCATTCATCATCTTGTCGGCTGCGGTGTCGGTTGCGCCCTGCTTGAAGAAGCCGGAAACGGTAAGGACGGAGTTGCCCATGCGGATTTCCGTTACACAGTCCGGGCGGCGGTCTGTTTTGGTGGTGCTTGTCTGTTTGGTTTCTGTCATAGGCTCTCCTTTCGCTGCTTCATCAGTTGCTTTAAGCGTTCCAGCTTTTCCTGTGCGGTTTCCTTTCGGAAGTTGCTGCCCGTGAAGCGGACGGGGGCGCACATGGAAGTCAGCCTGTCATAGATACGGGCGTGGGGCGTGTCCTGCGGGTGCTGCAATTCCTCCAGCGTGAGGTTGGTCGTGGCGATCAGCGGCTTGCCGCTTCGGTAACGGCTGTCAATCACGCTGTAAACCTGTTCCAGCCCGTATTCTGTCCCTCGCTCCATACCGAAATCATCAAGTATCAGCAGGGGGTAGCTGCAAAGGCGGGAAATATACTCATTCCTGCCCTCAAAGCTGGCGGCAAGGTCATTGAGTATTGTTGCAAAGTTTGTCATGCAGACGGCAACCTCTTTTTCCATAAGGGCGTTGGCGATACAGGCGGCAAGGTAGCTTTTTCCTGTCCCCACGCCGCCCCAAAACAGGTAGCCGATATTTTCAGCCTGCATGGTTTCCCAGCTCTCCACATAAAAGCGGGCGGTTTCGGTCTGCGGGTTTCTGCCGTTGTCATGCTCAAATGTCCAGTTCCGCATAGCAGGGTCGGTAAAGCCCCGGCGTTTCAAGTCCTCCACTGTTTCAAGGTGCTTCTGTCGGCTTTCAGCGGCTTCCCGTTTTTCACGGGCTGCCCGCTGGCAGTCGCACTCTAACGGGTGTCGGTCATGCCCTAACCATTGGGCGGTTTCTTTTGAAAAATAGGCTTCTTTGGGCGTATGGCACTTGCCGCAGTATAAAAGCCCGTCCTCGCCTGTGTAGTCCTCCGCTTCGGCGGTAGTGGCTGTAATGTCCGTAATCATAGCTTCAATCTCGTTTTTCATAAGCTCTCGCCCTCCTTGCATGAATAATCGGGTATGCCCTGTTTCGGGGCAGCCTTGCCTTTGGCAGCGTCCTCCTGCGCCCACTTGTAAATGGTGGCTGCATGGCTCTGGTACTGCTTCCCGGTGGAAGCGATGTGGCAGGAAAGGCGGTCAAGGTAATACTCCCACTTGCCGGGGAAGTCCTGTTCCAGCTCCAAAAGTTCTGTGTCAGAAAGAAATACATTTTTATATCTGCCATAAGCGGCGGGGGGCTGCCCCTCACTCGCTCCTTTTGTTTGGCTCTCTATTAGGTTGTTTATATTAGTTTGGTTAGGGGACGGTTTTCCGTCCGTCATAAGGTCAGTTTTCCGGCTGTCAGTTGGTCGGTTTCCCGCCCTTATGAGGGGCGGTTTTCCGTCCGTCAGTTGGTCGGAAAACTGTACCACTGGGATAGGCGGCACTTTCACATACAGACGGTTGGCGGCAGAAAAGCCCGTCCGTCTGCGTTCCAGCAGCCCGGCAGCGTCCAGTTCGTTCAGTGCGCCCTTTATGGTGGTGCAGCCTTTATCCAGCATTTCCGCTATCTCTGCTATGGGGTAGACAATGTATGTCCGTCCCTCGCTGTCCTGCCAGCCGTTCTTCTGCGAAAGGGTGGAACGGTCTAACAGCAGCGCATATAACTCTCTTGCGGTGTGGGATAGGTCTGTTTCCAGCAGGAAACGGGGGTAAGGCAGGTAAGCGGGCAGCTCCGTTCCTGCGGTCATATAATCAGCGATAGGGTTCACCTCCTTGTGGTGTCTGTCTGTGGGTTCTGTTACGCTTTTAGGGGGCGTTTTTAAGGGAAAAGGATAAATGTATCACGCACCCTTTGACACCCTCCAAAAAAGCCTTGATTTATGCGGGTTTGAAATGCCCTAAAGCGTGACATTTCTCCCTTTGTTTCCGCTTCCGTTTGGCGGCGTTTATCCGCTTCATGCGTCCGGCGCAGTCCGGGCAGTATTTCCCCCGGTTGGATTTTGGGAAGAAGAACGCCCCGCAGACAGCGCAGCGTTTCCGGCTTCCCCGGCGCAAGAGGGCGGCTTCCAGTGCTTCATCAAGGGGCAGGACAGCGGCGGTAAACCAGCGGCAGAGCAGCGAATAGCTGATACTCTGCACACAAACGCAAGTTTCCCCGTCGTCCAGCAGCAGACAATTCCCGCAATCGTTGTTTGCACAAGCGGCGCGGGTCATTTTCTTTACGGCGCGGTATTGCTTTTCATCAAGCCTTATCATTTTCGGTTCTGCTCGACGCGGAAGTTTACATACTTGCCGCCTGTGTCGGCAAGCAGCACAACTCCGTCAAAGGTCTTTCCCGTCTTGGTCGAGTACATACCTTTGATTTTTACCTTTCCGTCTTTCAAAAGGGCGGCGGCAATCGCCTTTGTGAAAGCCTTTTTGCGCTGCTCAAAGAAGCGGTCATTCTTCCACATCACGAACTGACAGCTACGATTCCCGCAGTAGAAGTTTTTCTTGCCCTCATAGACGTTTTCACCACACCGGGGACACTTGCCGATAATAATCCGTTCCGACTGGAACAAGTTTTGCTTATCTGCACTGATACAAGAATAGGTCTTGACCAGCTGGCGCACCTGCGCCTCGATTTCAGCCATAAACTCGTCCGCGTCTGCATTGCCCTTGGCAATCTCGGTCAGACGATTTTCCCATTCAGCAGTCAGAGTGGGAGAGGTCAGGCTTTCCGGCAGAACCACCGCCAGATTGATGCCGTCCTTGGTCGGCACCAACTGCTTGCCCTTGCGCTGCACAAAGCCCATTTGCACCAGCTTTTCCAGAATTGCAGCGCGGGTGGCCGGAGTACCCAGCCCCTTGCGTTCCGCATCTTCCGGCATATCCTCGGCCCCGGCCCGCTCCATTGCCGACAGGAGTGTATCTTCCGTGTAGGCTTTCGGCGGGGACGTGAAGTGTTCCGAAACGTTAGCCATCACGGAAAAACTCTGTCCCTCGGCCAGTTCCGGCAGGGTGTTCAGCACTTCTTCCTCGGTATCCGCTTTCAGGTTGGAGCGGAACCGCTGGTCGATTTCTTTCCAACCGGGAACAAGCACCGTCTTTCCCTTGGCGGTGAACTCGTTCCCGGCGCAGGAGAACACAGCAGTCACCGTTTCGTACTCATGGGGCGCAGCCACGGCGCAGAGCAGCTTGGAGCAGACAAGGTTCATCAGCTTGCTCTCACTTTCCGCAAGACCAGTGAACCCCTGCTTTACAAATTCGGACGTGGGGATGATGGCGTGGTGGTCCGATACCTTTTTGCTGTTCAGAATCCGGCCCACTTCCGGGGTCAAGCCAAGCCCTTGGGCAAAGGGCAGCAGCCCCAGCAGGTCAGACACAAGATGTTGTGCTGTCTGGCCCATATCCTCGGTCAGATATTGGCTGTCGGTGCGGGGATAGGTCAGCAGTTTCTTTTCGTAAAGTTGCTGGGCATAATCAAGGGTCTGCTTTGCCGTGAAACCGAACAGGCGGTTTGCCTCCCGCTGCAAGGTGGTCAGGTCATAGAGCTTGGGCGGCTGTTCTGTCTTTTTCTCCCGTTTGACAGAAGTACAGACGGCAACTGCACTCGTGCATTTTTCTTTGAGAGAATTTGCGGTTTCTGCATCCGCAATGCACCCACTGTCTGCTTTCAGGCTGCCGGAATGGATGCCGACCGTGTAATACTTTTCTTTCTGGAAGCGCAGGATTTTTGCGTCCCGGTCCACCAACATTTTCAGTGTCGGGGTCTGCACCCGGCCTACCGTCAGGGTTTTGTGATACAGCACCGAAAACAGTCGCGTTGCATTGATGCCCACCAGCCAATCTGCTTTTGCACGGCAGAGGGCCGATTGGTACAGCGCATCGTAATCCGAATCCGGGCGCAGGTTTGCAAAGCCCTCCCGGATGGCGGCATCCTCCATGCTGGAAACCCAGAGCCGCTTCACAGGTTTCGTGCAGCCGGCCATTTGGTAGACAAAGCGGAAGATAAGTTCTCCCTCCCGGCCTGCGTCGGTTGCGGCGGTCACACTGTCCACATCCGGGCGGTTGAGCAGGGCACGCAGAACTTCAAACTGCTGTTTCTTTTCGTCCGGGACAATGAACTGCCACGGCTGGGGCAGGATGGGCAAATCTTCATACTTCCACTTGCAGTATTTTTCATCGTACTGGCCCGCCTCGGCAAAGGACACCAGATGCCCGATGCACCAGCTGACCAGATACCCGCCGCCCTGCCAGTAGCCGTTTTGCTTTTCAGTGGCCCCGATCACGGCGGCGATGCTGCGGGCTACACTGGGCTTTTCGGCAATTACCAGCTGAACGCTCATGTTTCGTCCTCCTGTCCATCCTCCGAATGAATCTCGATTTCAGCAGGTTCCTCGTCTGCATCCTCGTCCTCGCCAAAATCGTATTCGTCCAGATCATCGTGCCCGGTGGTATCGGCCTTGGGCTTGCGGAACTTGAAATAATAGAGTGCTGCACCGCCGCCCGATAGAGCCAGCACCAGCAAGATCATCAGACTGCCCATGTTGGACTTCGGCTTTTCCTCTGGCGTTTCAGTGTCAGTTTTCACCGCTTCCGGGGCCGTGCAGTTGCGCAGGCTCTTTTCACACAAGGGGCAGTTTTCGTTGACGTTTCCGGCCTCACATTTCACCGTGCAGGTGCAGACCTCGGCGGTCTGCGGTTCTTCATCCAGCAGGGCCAGCAAGTCGGCATCGTCCACTTGGTTCAGGAAGTGAACGGACGTTTCCTTGTCCTCGTTGGCGCGGTCAATCAGGATGTAAAAATAATTCCCGGCTTTGGTGGTCACGGTGATAAGCTGCTTGTCGCCGTAGAAATCGTCCACCAGTGTTGCGTTGCCTTTGGGTGTGATGGGCACACCCTCCGGCTCCATGCCGTCCGTAGTGGGTTCTTCTTCGATAATCTCCGGCAGAGGTTCCGGGGCAGGGTCAGTACCGCTTGCGAAAGCGGGCATGGAAAAGGAGCAGAGGCAGAGCAGGATAGCCAGCAGCCCAGCTGCAAAACGGCGGTTCCAATCAGGTTTCATTGGCGGCATCCTCCTGTTTGTGGTACGGGGTGACGGTGGGTGCAGCGTTCAGCGCACCGCTGCGCAGAAAGGCCGCGAACTCGTCCGGCTTCATGTTCATGCTGCGCACCAGCTGAATGATCTGCAAATTTTCCTGTTCGGTCTTTTCAGCTTCCAGTTCTTTCAACTGCTGCTGGTATTCGCTGATTTTTTCTTTGAGCCGTTCAATATCGCGCTCAATGCGGGAAAGTCTTTTTGCCATACAAAATCCTTTCTGGCGTTACGGTAAACGCCCGTAGCTATAAAAATGTTCCTGCCAATATTTTGAGTTGAGGTTCGTGTAGGAGATGGGGTCGCCACAGTGCAGCATGATGGAATTGCCTACATAGATACCGCAATGGCTCACGCCGGGGGTATCGTAGGTTCCCTTGAAAAACACAAGGTCGCCCGGTTTGACCTGCGCCGTCGAAACAGGAGTACAGAGGTTGTAAAGGCCCTGTGCGGTCTGGCGGCCCACGTTCCAGCCGGAGTGATTCAGCACCCACGAAATGTAGCCGCTGCAATCAAAGCTGGTGCTGGGCGAACTGCCGCCCCACACATACGGGTAGCCGATGTACTTCGTGGCTTCCTCCATCATGGCGGCAAACCTATCATCCTTTAGTGCTTCCGGGGAAATATCGTAGTAGGTGGGCTGCTTGATGGTGGACGCATTGGGGTATTGCGCTTTGCCAAACAAATCCGGCCGGTTGCCCAGCGTGCGCATATAGAGCGAATAGGCACTAAGCTGTTCTTCGGTCAGTACTTCCACGGGCAGGTGGGATAAATCCTTGTTCTTCAGCTTGACCGTGCAGATGTAGTATTCATACGGTTCTTGGTAGGTGATAACTTGCGGCACACCATACGGGCCAATAATGACCATCATTTTTGTACGGTAACGTATCTGCATGGTCACGGTCTCGGTCAGGATGTACTGCTTTTCAAAGAGCATTTCAAGTTCGCCCTGCACCTCGGCCAATGTAAAAACGCCATCATGGAGCGCGGACAAAATCGAGATCAGCACATAGGGGTCATGCTCGATTTCGTCCAGATAAAAATGGTATTCATCGTAGTTGTGGGTGGCCTCGTAGGTGTCGAGATACCGTTGCAGTTTTTGTTCCAGCTTGGCGTAGGCTTTCTCTGCACCCAGCATATCCTTGTCCTTGGAAAAGTAAGAGGATGCCGTCACGCCGGTTCCAGCGGTGCCCGCCATCACGGTGCAGGACTGCAACCCCGTTATCAGGAGCAGAGCCAGCAGACCGAACACCGCCACGATCAGAATGGTTTTCCAGTTCCGGGCCGCAAATTCGGCTACCCGTTCGCCGCCCTCGGCTGCCAGCTTTGTTACCCGGAAACCATTCTCTGCGGTGGTGGCCGCACCCTGCGCGGCGGCTTGTCCGGCCTGCCGTGCAGCTTTGGCATACTGCTGTTTGATACGCTGTTTCTGCCACATCCGGGAAATAGGATTGCTGGCGGACTGCGCAAGCTGCGGATTGTCCCGCAAAGATTTCTGATAGAAATACTCCGCGTTGGCCGAACGCAATTCCCGTTCTGCCTTTTCCACGGCCTTGTAGGGCTTCATCTTGTAGTGCCGGATGCCGCTGCGGATGACCTTGGCGGTCTGATGCTCCACCAGTTCTTCACCCTTGTGGCCACCCTCCACACCCACATTTTCGTGTTCGACTTCATGGATTTTTCCGTGAGCGAACAGCAACGCTTCCGATAGCGGGCGGCTGGCCGGGTTTGGTTTCAGGCTGGGTGGGCCTTTGTCCTGCTGCTCAAAACGCAGGGTGGATTTTGCCTTGCCGCTGGCTGCATCGTAGACTTTTCCCTTGACCGGAACACGTTTTTTCGGCAAAGCGGCGCGGGCCGCATCCAGTTTGTCGGCTTTCGCTTCCGCCTTGTGGATGAACGGCTGCAACTCTGGGGCTGCCCGTTCTTCCTCGGTCAATTCCAAACGGGCAGCGGAACGGTGCAGACCATCTTCACTTTCGGCGGTTTCCGCAGCTTGCTTGGCCTTTTTCTTTGTCTTGTGCTTGTCCTTGATGTCCTCGGCCCGTTCTAAGATTTTTTCAGCCTTGCCCTCGGCATCCGTGGAGTAGTCCTGTTCCGCTTCCCGGCTGGAAACATTCTCTACAGTGCCGTCCGCTTGATTTTCCATCACCAGACCGTCACGGGTCATGGTCTGGGTGACTTTGGCTTTTGCCTGCAATTCTTTCAAAGTTCTTCACCTCCCATCGGACAGCGGCCCGTTTCAATGTCCGCAATGTATTTGAGAATCGGGAACACCTGCGGTGGCGAAACTGCATTGCCCAGTGTTTTCATCCGCTTGCTGCGGTTCGGCACATCTTCGGTCAGGCGCGGGATGTCGGCGGGTTCTTCGGCCCAAAGGGAATGTCCGTCCATTTGCGAGGGAAACCCATCAGCCACTCTACCCAGTCCGGGTTGAGGTAGGGCTTTTCCAGCGTGGTGGGGGTCATCCGGTAGACCACATGGGAAAGCCGCGCCGTCCACGCCTTGCCATCCTTGTTCATCTTGCGGTAACTGCCATTCGCAGAGATTTGGATGTCCAGCCCCTTGCCCACATCCCCGGTGTCGCTGGCAAGGGGTGTGGGAAGCAGCGGAGCCGATGATGAATACCCGTTTCCGCTCGTGCCACGCGCCAACGGCAGCAGCAGGTAATACGAAAACCCGAACATCGTAACCTGCCAGCTCCAAGTCAATGAGCGTTTTGTCGAGCCCCATACGGAGGAAGCCAGCAACATTTTCTCCAAGCACCCAACGGGGCTGCAATTCCCGGATAACGCGCAGCATTTCGGGCCAGAGGTAGCGTTCATCGTGGAAGCCGCGCTGCCGCCCTGCGGTGGAGAACGGCTGGCACGGGAAGCCACCTGAAATGAGGGTGACGGTGCGAAGTCCTGTTTTTTCAAAGAAAGCCTCCTTTGTTACAGTGGTGATGTCCTGAAAACGGGGCACTTCCGGCCAGTGGCTTGCCAGCACAGCGGCGGGAAATGCCGCCCACTCGCATTGACAGACAGAGGTAAACCCCGCTGCTTCCGCGGCAAGGTCGATGCCGCCGATGCCGGAAAACAAGCTGAAATGTGTTAAGCTCATAGCTCCACCACCTCGCTGAGCCGGGTGGTCATGATCTTATAGAGCTGTGTGTTTTTCGGGATGGGGTTGGAAAACGGAAGCACCACGTTTTCAAAAATCAGCAGTCCTTCGCCCGGTTCCGAATTGTCGATGTACTTCTGCTGGTCTGCGGAGAGGTTCAGCCGTTCCGAAAGGATTTTGCGGTCGCCGGATGCCTGATTCAGCAGCGTGATGAAGTCGCTGTTTTCCAGAATGTTCTCAATCTCCGGGGAAGAAAGAAGGTCCTTCACATTTTGGGTGGCACCTGTGGGCACGCCGCCCCATTTGCGGAAGCGCTTCCAAATCTCGGCACTGTATGCGGCGGTCTGTTCCTCTTTCAGCAAAAGGTGGAACTCGTCTGCAAAATACCATGTGGCCCGGCCTTGGCTGCGGTTCTGGGTGACGCGGCCCCATATCTGGTCTTGGATAATGAGCATCCCCAATTTTTTTAACTGTTTTCCTAACTCTTTGATGTCAAAGGCCACAAGCCGGTTGTGGATGTCCACATTCGTTTTGTGGTTAAACACGTTCAGCGAGCCGGACACATACAGGTCCAATGCCTGCGCTACCCGGTCCGCTTCCGGCAAGTGTTGGTCGAGCAGGGCTTGGTGCAAATCGGAGAGGATGGGCATATTCTCCGGGCAGGGGCTCGCCAGATAGGGGCGGTAGATGGCTTTCACGGCACGGTCTATCACGGTGCGCTCAATCGCTTCCAGACCTGTTTTACCGCCCATGACCAGCTCACAGAACGACAGCACAAAATCCGACTTCAAGGCCAACGGGCTGTCATCTTCGGAATAATTCAGGTTGATGTCCAGAGGATTCACATAGTCCTTGCTGGTGGGCGAAAGTTTAATGACCTGCCCATGCAGCCGCTTGACCAGCGGATAATACTCGGCCTCTGGGTCTGAAATAAAAATATCGTCAGCAGTCGTTAAAAACACACTGACGATTTCGGACTTGCAGCTCATGGATTTGCCGCTGCCGGGCGTGCCCAGCTTCAAGCCGTTGGGACACCGGGCCTGCTTGCGGTCCAGCATGATCATGTTGTGGGATTTTGCGTTGATGCCGTAGTACATGGCCGCACCGCTCTGGAAAAGCTCCTGCGTCACAAAGGGCACGAACACCGCCACGTTGGAGGTGGTAAGGCTGCGCTGAATCTTTATCTGGTTGATGCCCAGCGGCAGGCTGGACACAAGGCCCTGTTCCTGCTGGTAGTCCAGCCGGACAAGCGAGCAGTTATACTTCTGTGCCACACCTGCGGCTTGGAACACATCGTTGCCCAGCTTTTGCTTGGTGTCGGCCACATTCAGCACAAGAAAGGTCAGCATGAAAAGCCGTTCGTTCCGGGTCTGCAATTTGTTCAGCAGCTTTTTGGCGTCCTCGCCGTAAGTGGCAAGGTCGCTGGGCAGGATGTCCATGTCGTACCCGGAACGGACAGCCTTTTTCTGCTCCTGAATCTTCATGGCGTCAAGGTCTGTGATCTTCCGCTTGATGGTTTTGATGGCCTCGGTCTGGTCGATGGCCTGCACATGGAGATTGACGAGAATGCCGCTTTCCGTTTTGAGAAAATCGGCCAGCATTTCATCCGAAAGTTCCGGCGCAAGGATTTGTAAAAAGCTCACAGCTCCATATTTGCCGCCCAGTCCAAAAGTCTTGGCCGTGCCGAAGCAGAGGGAGGACGGGGCCACAAAATCCTTAGTGGACAGGCCGGAGGGCGCCAGCCAGTCCCAGTCAAAGCGGAACGGTTCCCCGTCCGGGTGGAAGATGCCGTGCAGCACCTCCAAACGCGCCTGTCCGTCCATGACATGCGCCACGCAGCCCATGGTCTTGAAATAGCCCAGCAGGTCAAGACCAATGCGGGTCAGCCGCGCCCGTGCGGTTTTTAGATTGTCTGCCTCGATGGTGAAGGTCAGGTACTTGGTTTTGACAATGCCGTTGTTTCCGCTGGCAAGCTGCTTTTGCAGGATGGCGGTGTACTCGGCGCGGATGTCGTCAAAATCATCCCCCTGCGGTGCGATCTCAAAACTTTTTGCGTACTGCACCGGGTCAACCTTGCGATTGAGAAACGAAAGCTGCACATGGATGGAGGCATCCACATAGTTGTACAGGTCGCACAGGTGTTCAAAGATGGCGGTCCTCGTTTCCGGCTGGGCCAGCTGATAGCTGATGTCCTCAAAGGCAATGCACTTGGAGAATGTGCGTCGGTCAATGCGGCACACACCGTCCGGGTAGATGGCTTCATACGGGATGGTGGCCTGTGCCGTGCGGGGCTTGCCATCACCCTTGTACTTGCGGAGAACAGCATCAATTTCTTTTTTCTGGGCGCGGGTGAGCTTTTTGGGCTTTTCGGTCTCGCGGGGTGTCGTTTTTCTGGACAATGGCCTTTACCTCCTGTTCCATTTGGTATTGCCGCACAAGGGCGGCGTAAGCATTGTTGGTCTGATAGGGCCTTTCCTTGGGGCGCAGGAAACAGCACTGAATCATTTGCTGAATCACCACTTCAAGGGGCTGGCCGTGCCGCTCGAACAGAGCGAACAGCAGCCCCGGCAGCATGGCAAAAATCATCAGCAGGGCCGCTGCACTGTTGGAAAGATAGTTCCGGGCCAAAAAATAAAGCGGTCCGCCCGTTAAAAGCGCACCGCCGAAGCAGACCAGCTGCCGCTTGGTCAGCCCGAATAAGACTTTGGATTTTACATGGGTCAAATCTTTGGGAACGGTCACATACGCCATTCAAACGCTCCTTTCTCAATGGGCACCAAACACCGATTTGCTGATGCTGCCGGTCTTGAATAGACAGAAACAGAGCAGAACGGTATAGCCCATGCAACCCCAGATAGCCCCGGCAATGTCCGCCGCGCCCGAAATATTGCGTATCAGCACCGCATAGATGCCCACGACAATCATAATCAGGAACGCTTGGAAACCCAGTGCCAGCAAAGACTTCAAGTAGTTCTGCCCGGTGCTGCGCCACTCGTTGCTGCCCATGGTCGCCAGCGGGATGGGGCCTAACGCCGTGACCACATAAATTTCAATCATACGGCCATAGGTTACAAGGAAAATGCAGATAGACAGGATGTTCATGGTCAGGCCCACCACAAGGGTCTGGAACCACAGGCTGAGCAGACTGCCGATGGTCATGCTTTCCAGCTGAAATTCCAGTCCGGGTATCAGGCGGTCAAAGTGGATGGATGTTTCGCCAATGATAACGCCGGAACTTTGGTTGACAACGCTCTGGGTGGCATCGAACACACCCATAACGATATTCCATGTGTTGCTGACTATGAGGATGGCAAAGGCAGACTTGAAAATCCAGCGGAAGAACATGGAAGTATCGAAGTCGTGCATATTGTTCTTTTCGGTAATCATCTGGATAAGCTCATGGCACATCACAAGGGCAAGGATGGCCGCTGCAATGGGCAGTACTACCGTTTCGGAAAGACTGCGCAGCATATTGAAAATGCCGCTGTTCCATGCCTGCGGGGTAGAACCAACGTCCGAAGCGATTTCGCCCACCTTGGCGTTCACGTTGTCGAACAGGCCGGAGAGGTTGCCCGTGATGCCATCTATCAAAATGCCTTTTATCCATTTCTCGATGATCTCACTAATCAAGCAAAGATACCTCCTTTCCCGCGCCCTCCCATGTGAGCGGGAGAGCGCGGTGGGGTCTCAAAGGTGGATGTACGGATAAGTTGAGGTTAGCCCAGCAGCCCGGACAGCAGCGGGACAAGGGTCACGCCGATCAGGGCAACGCCGCCGCCCGCGACCAGCTGCTTCACGCCCTGGCTCTTGCTGCCGGGGTTATCCTGTCCATAGCCCTCCAACAGGTTGATGCCACCCCAGACACACAGGGCACCGCCCAGACCGACCACAATCGTCTGCAAAGTATCAACTGCGCTGTTGAAAAATTCCATAAGGTCCTCACTTTCTGCCGCTTGTTCTGCGGCACTCAAAAATTTTTTCAAAAAATGCCGCCTCATTCGGCGGCTGCATCTTCATCCGACAGGTCGATTTCGTACAGGTCAAAACTTTCGTCCTGTGCGACTACCTGCTGCCGTTTCCGGCGCAGGGTGGATAAGAACCTGTCCACCTCAAAGGTATTCTTTTTGTCCGCGTCCGCAAGGTACTTGTAGTGTGGGTGCTTTGTAATGTCGAACTTCTCCGAGAAGAACGGCCTCACGCCCCGCAGCTGCAAAATGCACCTGCCGCCGTCCATGATTGCGATTTCGTCCTCTGACATCAACGCCTTTCCTAATTTTTGATAGTTCAGTCCGTGGGAGGTTTGAGAACCCCGGTTTTCGCTGGTGTTGAAACTGTCGATGGTTTCTTTCCCCAGCGCATCGGAGATCTCTTTGGCATTCTTGCCCCGCCCACTCAAAAAGAGAACAGAATCGCAGTTGTCCGAAATGATTTCGGCCGCATCCTTGTAGATGGCTTTTAGCTGCGACTGGCTCTGCAAAATGATGGATGCCGAGATTTCCCGGCTGCGGATGGTGGCGATCAGCTTGTCGAAGTTGGGAATCTGCCCAATGTTGGCGAACTCGTCCAGAATCAGCCGTACATGGACAGGCAGTCGGCCACCGTATTTATCATCCGCACGGTCACACAGCAGGTTGATAAGCTGGCTTTGAAGCATGGCAAGAATGAAGTTGAAGGTGGTGTCCGTGTCGCTCATAATCAGGAACAATACCGTCTTTTCATCCCCGATGGTGTCCAGCTCCATTTCATCGTCCTCCATCAGCTCCCGCACCTCCCGGATGTCAAATGGGGCTAAACGGGCACCGCAGCTTATCAGGATGGAGGAACGGGTCTTGCCCGCCGACAGCAAGAACTTTTTGTACTGCCGGACAGCGAAGTGGTCCGGGTCTTTCTGTTCCAGCCGCTCAAACATGAGGTCCACCGGGCTTTGAAAGTCCGGGTCATCCTCGCGGGCTTCACTGGCATTTATCATTTCCAGCAGGGTGGTGAAGTTCATTTCCTCTGCCGGGGCCTCGTACCAGATGTAGCCGATCAGAGCCGTGTAGAACAGCCGTTCCGACTTCACCCAAAAATCTTCTGCTGATTTTTCACCCTCGCCCTTGGTGTTGGCGATAAGGGTATTCACCAGCTTCAGCACGTCTTTTTCCGAGTGGATATAGACAAAGGGGTTGTACTTCATGGACTTGGAAAAGTTTATCGTGTTCAGGATTTTCACCCGGTAGCCCGCCCGCTGGAACATTTGGCCTGTTTCGAGAACCAGTGTGCCTTTCGGGTCTGTGACTACGAATGAGGTGGGATAATCAGACGTGGGAAAGCATTGCATGAGGTTGGGCTTGACGTAAAACCGCGTCTTGCCGCTGCCGGAGCCGCCAATCACCAGCACATTCTTGTTCCGGGCCGTCTTGGGGTCTTTGGGCCGCCCGGTCATGGTCAGGCGTTCGGTCTGGGTCAGCAGGATGTTGTTTTCAAACTTGGGGTCGATGTAGGGGGCAATATCCTTGGCGGTGCCCCACCGGGCAGAGCCGTATTCTTCACCCTTGCGGTACTTCTTGGCGTTCTTGCCCTTGCTGTACACAATGAGACGGACAGCCACCGCCCCAACAACGCCCACACACAGGTCAAACGGGTGCAGGCTGGGCAGCTGGCTTGCAAAGGCGGCGGAGATGCCGCTCGTTAGGTGCAGCAGCTTGGCCGAAGCATCCGCGCCCGCCGACAGACGGTACGTCTGCCCGCATTTGGCAAACAGGTACACGAACAGCAGATATGGCAGATTCAGCAACAGCAGCTTTTTCAGTTCAGGCTTCATCGTTCCAGCTCCCTTTGCTTGATTTTTTCTTTCGCACGTTTCGGCTGCTGGGCCGCTTTCTGCTTGGCTGCGGTCAGCACCTTGCGGATGGAGGGCCGCTGCTCCTTGGAGAGCGTTTTGGCTGTGAACTCCCGGAACGCCTGTTCCAGATTGTCCGTATCCTTGGCCTTGAAGATCACGATGTAGTGGGGCGGCTGGGTGGTCTTGTCCTTACGCAAGGTGAAGTCCACGCCGTACTTCTTGGCGCAGGGCTTGAACGCCCCGATGTTCGCTTCCGTGACTTCAATGTTGGTCAGGGCCGCGCCGTGGGCTTTCAGCTGTTTCAGGCTTTGCTTGCCGTGGTGCAGCTTTGGCCCCTTGGCCCGGTGCTGCAAATATTTTTTCAGGGCAGCTTGCAACGCTTGGGCGGTGAGCTTGCCCGTTTTCATGGACAGGGCAATAGTTTTCTGGGTGACTTCTTCCTGCAATATGAATCCCTCCTTGTTGCAGAAAATTCAGAGCGGCAGCTAGGGTGGAACCACCAGCCGCCGCAGGTAAAGTGTTCTCATGGATGGGTACTCCTTTCGGTCAGGTGTTGGGCGGGCGGCCCCAATCGGGCTGCGCCATATCGTGCGCCACAAGGGACGCATAGTAGCTGTTGATGGTGCTGGGGGCGTTGAACAGCATGGCCCGCAGGTATTGCTTGATGTTGCGGACTTTGGTGGTGTTGTCCCGCAGGCAGTCCATGACGAACTCGATGTGATGGCTGTCCAGCTTCAAGAATTTCGCCTTGACCAACTCTGCCGGGTAATCGTCCCCGGCCACCCGGATGGACTTGCGGGAAGTGCAGACCGTTTCCAGCAGGATGTCCACGATTTCGTCCAGCTGTTCCCGGTCTATCCGGGGATTCTGGGTGAGGGTGTCATACTCGATGTTCTCCAAAATCAGGTCCCGGTAGATTTGATAGGCCGTTTCCTTTCGGCTTCCTGTCCGTTCCGGCGGCGGTGCCGCTGCCTCGTCCTCGTCCAAAGGCAAGGGGTTTGGGGAATGGATAGGAATGGAATCGGTATTTAATCCCTCTTTCTTTTGTTTTTCTGTAATTAGTTTATCTTTATTTAATTGCATTGGATTTTCCAACGTAGGGTTTTCCTGCATGGGATTCTCCAACGTTGGATTTTCCAATGTAGGTGAAACCGATGCAGGAACGGGCTGCGGCAGCTCGAAAATCACATAGTCTGCACCGCGCAGCCGCCCTTTCTCGTCCCGTTCTCTGGAACGCTGGATGTAGCCCGCCTGTTCCAGTTCCCGGATGGCCTGCCGTATCGCGTCAATGCTTTCCCGGTTGATACGGGCCAGCCCTTGCAGGGTGTAGTCCCAATCTTCCGGCAGGGAGAGCATTTGGGAGAGTAAGCCTTTGGCTTTCAGGGACAAGGCCCGGTTCCGCAGGTGGTGGTTTGACATGACCGTGTAGCCGCTGTTCTTTTCTACCCGAAAAACTGCCATTTCACGGATGCCTCCTTTCTGTTTTTGGGCAAAGAAAAAGCCGCAGGCTTTTTGTGAAAGTCTGCGGCTATGCCGATTGTTAGATATTCAATTCTTTGTGTTTCCGCACTCCATATCAATTACCACCGAAACAGTAATGTGATTTTCAATGCGTTTGTTGCGGAGTTTATCGCCCTCGCCATCGAACACAACGTGACGAGAAAATAACGTAAAACGGAGGATTTCTACTAGATTTCTCTTTGTAGCGAAACTATCGCTTCGACGTGCTCCGTATGCGGGAACATATCCACCGGGGTAAAGCCCTCGGCCTTATAGCCCAGCTTTGTCAGGGTGGCAAGGTCACGGGCGAGGGTGACGGGGTTGCAGCTGACATAGACCACCCGCTTCGGTGCCATGCGCGCCACGCTGGCAAGAAATTCCGGGGTGGAGCCCTCGCGCGGGGGGTCCATAAAGATCACGTCTGCCTTCTCCCCTGCTGCGGCCGCTTCGCGGATCCATCGTGTGGCGTCGGCGGCAAAGAAGCGGGCGTTCTTTACGCCGTTATGCCTTGCGTTGCCAATGGCATCCTGCACGGCGTCCCGGTTCAGTTCCACGCCCACCACCTGCTTTGCATGGTCGGCGGCGGTCAGACCAATGGTGCCAATGCCGCAGTAGGCGTCCAACACCACCTCTTTGCCGGTCAGCTTCGCGGCCTCCACCGCAAGGCCGTACAGCACTTCGGTCTGGGCGTGGTTGATTTGATAAAAGCTGCGCGGGCTGATGGCATAGGTCTTGCCGCAGAGGGTATCCAGAATGAATCCCTTGCCGTACAGCACCTTTTCCGCTTCGCCCAGCACCACGCTGGTCTTGCGGCTGTTCACGTTCTGCACCACGGTGGTCACAGTCACGCCGCGCTGCGCTGCCTCTGCCAGCAGCGCCTTTACAAAGTTTTTCGCCCCCGGCAGCACCGGCTGCGCTGTCACCAGAACCACCATCACCTGCCCGGTGGCTACGCCCCGCCGCAGCAGGCAGTGGCGCACAAGGCCGGTGCCCTTGTCCTCA
>OINC01000066.1_pt1 | contig 14694 bp, 9 predicted proteins | sample 1585151 | NCBI WGS metagenome assembly OINC01 (sample SAMN02674597, study PRJEB24791) | human gut metagenome, SKBSTL013 | isolation source: stool | host: Homo sapiens | place: USA
CGATCTTCCGGTTCCCATGATCACCACATTCGAAACCCTCTCACCACTTATCTTCTGAATCTGATAGATCTGTCCAAGCATCTCAGACGGAGAAAGATTTCTCACCAGACCTCCGATCGTTGATGCACAGAATGCACATCCCATCCTGCAACCGACCTGGGAGGAAATACAGACAGAATTTCCATGCTTATATTTCATAAGAACACTTTCGACTACATTTCCATCATAAAGACGGAACAAGAACTTGTTCGTACCGTCAATCTGGGAAATCTGTCTCTCCAGCATAACAACCGGGAGAATCTCATAATTCTCTTCCAGTTTTTCCCTCAAAGCCTTTGAAAGATTCGTCATCTCATCAAAATGATCTACCAGCTTCACATGCAGCCATTCATAAATCTGTTTTGCACGAAATGCTTTTTCTCCGATCGTTGCCATCTCTTTCTGTAATTCTTCATATCCATAAGCACGGATATCCTTCTTCATCTTAAAGTTTTCCTCCTGTATTTCGTTTTTTCTGTGAGTTATTCACATTGTTTATCTGCTTTTTCTATTTTTTCACATTTCCTGAAAATCATGCTTTTTTCTTAAATCTTGCAATAAAGAATCCGTCACAATCGTGAACTCCCGGGAAGAATTGGATACATCCCTTCTCGATCACATCACTTTTTAACTCTTTGCAAATATTTTCTGTAATATCATCCAGCTCAAATTGTGGATATTCTTTTAAAAACCAGTGCACATTCTCTATGTTCTCTCCCGGATTCACGGTACATGTGCTGTACAGCAATGTTCCGCCTTCCTTAACAATTGCCTGTGCACAAGTCAGGATCTTTCTCTGTAGATCTGCAAGTTCTTCAAGATCTTCCGGTTGTACGCGATATTTCAGATCTGGTTTTTTGCCAAGAACGCCAAGACCTGAACATGGAAGGTCTGCAATCACAAGATCCGCTGTTTCCTTATCATACTCATCAAATACAGAAGCGTCCTTGCATACAGCACAAATATTTCCAAGTCCGGAACGGTCGATATTCTGCCAAATCAGATCTGTCTTATATTCAGTCAGATCTCTTGCTTCAACCCGTCCTGTCTTTTCTTCTGTTCCATTCTCTCTCGCCGCCACTTCATCTGCCAGCTGAAGCTTCTCTGCCACATGAAGTGATTTTCCTCCCGGTGCTGCACAGACATCAATTACATGATCGCCGGCTTTTGGATCTGCCAGTTCTCCGACAAACATAGAACTGATATCCTGTACTGCAAAGAGTCCTTCCTGAAAACTTTCCAGACCTTCCAGATAATCATAATCTGAAAGATAAAACGCATAAGGAAGATACGGATGTGCTTCTACTTTCGCTCCTTCTGCTTCCAGTTTTTCTTTCAATACTTCCGGTGTAACCCGGTTCATACAACATCGGATCGTAATCGGCTTCTCTTTCTGAAAATCTGCTGCCATCTTCTCTGTAATCTCTTCCCCATATTCTTTCTTCCATAAAGAAAGAATCCATTCCGGGACAGAATATTTCACAGACAATCTCTGTACATCTTCTTTTGGATACTCGATCTCATCCATCTTGCGGACAACATTTCTCAGAACTCCATTCACATATCCCCGCAGACCTGAAAATCCTTTTCGAACCGCAAGCTTTACTGCCTCACTGCACACCGCATGATCCGGTACGCTGTCCATATATTTCAGCTGATAGACACTGCTACGAAGAATATTACGGATGACCGGTTTCATCTTCTTAACCTTTGTCTTAGAAATCTGATTCAAGATATAATCAATTTCTATCATATGTTCCAGAGTACCTTCCACAACTCTGGTGATAAATGCACGCTCACGTTTCTCAAGATATTGATATTTTGACAGAACATCGCCAAGAATCTTATGACTATATGCTCCATTCTCTGTTATTTCCATCAAAATCTCAAGAACGACCTCGCGTTCATTGATCTGCTTTCCCATAAATAATCTCCTATTCTCCGCATTTTGGAGGTTGGCTCTGAACAGTTACAGCATTTTTTCTTTTTATCAGTCATTCCTTCTTCGTCCATTTGTCAGGATCAACAAACGTAAAAGCTGTAAAATCATTGCGGCCGCACTTGCCACATATGTCATTGCTGCTGCCCGAAGTACCTTCTTCACTCCACCAACTTCGTCTTCACGGAGCATTCCTGAATTTCCAAGTACCTTCACCGCTCTTCTGGAAGCATTGATTTCCACCGGAAGTGTTATAAGATGAAATGCCACAGCTACCATAAAGAGCAGAATTCCGATATCAATAAGGAAGCTGGACATCTGGCCATTCATAAACAGGCCGATAATGATCAACGGCCAGGAAATCATGGAACCGAAATTTACGACCGGCACAAGTGCCCCACGGATTGATAAAGGTGCATACCCTTCAAAATGCTGTACTGCATGACCACACTCATGTGCCGCAACTCCGATTGCTGCTACAGAAGTTGAATTATAAACCGGATCAGAAAGTGCCAGTGTCTTGTTTCTCGGATCATAATGATCGGTCAGATTTCCCGCAATATGAGTCACCTGCACATCATAGATTCCATTTCTTCTGAGAATCTGTTCTGCCGCTTCTCGTCCTGTCATCCCTGAATAACTGCGGATCTTCGAATATTTTGCAAATGTTCCTTTCACCTGGGATGATGCGAGCAGGCTGAGAACCACACCGATCAGTACCAGTATATAAGTCCAGTCATAATAAAATCCATAATACATACTTTAATTACCTCCTGTTATCTGTAGTCCCCCTCCAAGAGTACTCTTATTCCTGTGTAAATTTAACTCCGCTTTCAATTGTGTATCCCCTTAAGAAAGCTCCTGTATCCATTCTCTTTTTCCCCGGAATCTGAAGTTCCAGAACTCGTAAGACGCCATCCCCTGTCTGAACAGTAAAGGAATCTTTCTCTACACTCAACACTGTTCCAGGCTCTGCTTTTACCGTGCCATCAGCCTCTGCTTTTGCTCTCCAGATCTTCACTACCTTTTTGTCCCAATGTGTGTAAGCACTTGGCCAGGAATTCAGGCCACGCACCAGACGTTCGATCTGTACTGCGGATGTATTCCAGTCAATATTTCCAAGCTTCTTATCGAGCATTCTGGCATATTCTGTCGGGCTTTCTCCCTGCTTCTCGAAAGTTGCCGTATGATCTTCAATAGCCTTCAGAGTCTCTACACAAAGCTTTGCTCCTGCCTCTGCAAGCTTATCATGAAGGCTTTCTCCTGTCTCATCTTCTGTGATCGGCACTTCAACCTTCTGGATCATGTCGCCTGTATCCAGTCCTTCGTTCATCTGCATTGTTGTAACACCTGTCACTTCCTCGCCATTGATGATAGACCACTGGATTGGCGCGGCACCACGGTATTTCGGAAGTAGAGATGCGTGTACATTAATACATCCGTATGGTGTCATCTCCAGAATTTCTTTCGGAATGATCTGACCAAATGCAATGACAACCATCACATCTGCATTATATTTCCTCAGTTCCTCTGCACATTCCGGATCACGGATTTTCTTAGGCTGATAAACCGGAATTCCATGTTTCATCGCAGCTTCTTTCACCGGAGTTGGCTGCATCTCTTTACCGCGTCCCTTTGGTTTATCTGGCTGGCTCACTACGAGACATACCTCATGTCCTGCTTCCACCAGTGCCTCCAGTGTTCCCACGGAGAAGTCCGGTGTTCCCATGAAAATTATTCTCATCAATTATTCCTCCACTTCGTATTCCATATCTTCCTCGTTGTAGGCCGGTGAATCATGCAGTTCTCCTTCTACTTTCTCTACATAGAGGTGTCCTCCCAGATGATCGATCTCATGACAGAATGCTCTTGCAAGAAGTTCTTCTCCTTCTATCTCGAATTCCTCCATATTTTCATCCAGTGCACGTACCTTTACGTGATTCGGACGAGTCACGATTCCCCATTTTCCCGGCACACTTAAGCAACCTTCTTCGCCTGTCTGCTCACCGGATGTCTCAACAATCTCAGGATTGATCAAAACGATCGGACCCTCTCCGACATCAATCACTACAATCTGTTTGAGAATACCAACCTGCGGTGCTGCAAGACCCACCCCCATCTTCTCATACATCGTATCAAGCATATCTTCAATTAAAATCTTTGTACGAAGTGTCATCTTCGTCACTGGTTTACACTGTTTTTCAAGAACATCATCGCCCATCTCTCTTACTTCTCTGATTGCCATTATTCTTTCCTCTCTTTTCTATAAATTCATCGGGTTAAAATCGAATTGGATTCTCATTTTCTGAAACCCTGAGTTAATTTCTATATATTGTTCCATCCTGTCTTTTAATACAACTAAGGTTCGGTATTCCGGCGCTTTTACGTAAATCACTCTCCGGTAAATATCTTTGATCTTATCCACTCCCGGACTTGCCGGGCCGATCACATCGAGCTGTGCCTGACCTTTGATCCGCAAAATGTATTCCTTCAGATACTTGCACGCTTTCTCCAAAAGCGCCTCATCTTCACATGCCGCAAGTACTGCCATCAGGTTCTCCACCGGTGGATATCCCATCAGACTGCGGTAGCGAATTTCTTTCTCATAGAATGCTTCATAATCCTGCGCTGCTGAAGCCTCGATTGCATAATGCTCCGGATCGTAAGTCTGGATCACAACCTCACCCGGTCTGTCACCTCTTCCGGCACGGCCTGCTGCCTGTGTCAAAAGCTGAAATGTTCGCTCACCGGAACGATAATCATCTGTATAAAGTGACATATCTGCTGCCAATGCACCGACTAATGTGACCTTTGGAAAATCATGTCCCTTTACGATCATCTGTGTTCCCACAAGAATATCCGCCTCTTCATTCGCAAAGGCAGATAAAATCTGCTCATGGGAATCCTTTTTCTTCGTCGTATCCATATCCATACGGAGAACTCTTGCCTGTGGGAATCTTGCTTTCACCATGTCCTCGATCTGCTGGGTTCCTGCGCGGAATTCTCCGATATAACGGGAACCGCATTCCGGACATTCCGTCACCTTCGGCTGTTCATAACCACAGTAGTGACAGACCATTTTCCCGCCTTTATGTACCGACAAGGATACATTACAGTGCGGGCATTTCACTACATGGCCACATTCTCTGCAGGAAACAAAACCAGAATATCCCCTGCGATTCAAAAACAGCATGATCTGCTCTTTTGCATTCAGTCTGTCTTCAATCAGTTCCTGCAGCTTCTCACTCAAGATGGAACGGTTTCCATTTTTCAGTTCCTTTCGCATATCAACTGTATGCACAGTCGCCATCTGCTGCATATGAGAACGATTCTTCATCTCGTAAAGCTGATACTCACCAAGCCTTGCCCGATACATTGCCTCCATCGACGGAGTTGCACTTCCAAGCACAACACTGGCATCTTCTACTTCTGCCCTGTGAACTGCTACTTCTCTTGCATGATAACGTGGCACCTGCTCACTCTTGTAGGTTGGTTCATGTTCTTCATCAATAACGATCAGCCCCAAATCCGGAAATGGAGTAAAAAGTGCAGAACGTGGTCCGATCATCACATCGATCTCGCCCTTCTTCGCACGCATCATCTGATCGTAACGTTCTCCGGCAGACAGTCTTGAGTTCATGATAGAAACTCTGTCGCCGAAACAGCGGTAAAACCGCATCACTGTCTGATAGGTCAGTGCGATCTCCGGAATCAGAACAATTGCCTGTTTTCCCTGGTCAACAACCGTGCGGATCATCTCCATATAGACTTCTGTCTTTCCACTTCCAGTCACTCCGTGAAGCAGATAAGTTCTCCTTGTTCCACACAGATAGTCTTGCCGGAATCCCTGGATCACATGCTGCTGTTCTTCCGTATAGATGATCTCCTGTTGTGATTTCTTTGCCTGTTTCACCGGATTACGGTATACCTGCTCTGACTCTATCTTCAACACGCCCTGCTCTTCCAATGCCCGGATTACAGGCAGTGTCACATTTAATTTTTTCGTCACCAGCTCATAATCCAGAATTGGGGCTTCCTTCAAAGCTTCCAAAAGCCTTGCTCTTGCTTTCTGATTCTTCTTCTGATAAAAAGCCAGCTTCTCCTGACTCTCTTCCTCAGTAAGCAGCAAACGGAGATGTTTCTTTACCTTCGCATTCTCCTTCTGCTTGATTGGCAACACTGTCTTAAGCGCCTGGATCATCGTTCCGCCATACTGCTCTTTCATCCATGCCGCCAGCGCGATCAGTCTCGCTTCGATTGCCACACTGTTTCTGGAAATGTCTGTAATCTCCTTCACCTTTGACAGATCATAATTGCAAGTCTCTGATAATGAAGTCACATAACCTTTGATCTGCCGGTTTCCTTTTCCAAAAGGGATAATTACTTCCAGCCCCGGATACAGCTCGTCTTTCAGTCGTTCCGGTATTCGGTACTGAAAGATCTTATCCAGTTTTTCATGTTGTATATCTACAATAACATCTGCAAACACAATCTTATTTCTCTTTTAATTCTTCCAGAACTTCTTTGATCAGCACGCGCTCATCCATCGGATGCTTCACGCCGCAGATCTCCTGATAGTCCTCATGTCCTTTTCCTGCCAGCACAATAACATCACCCGGTTCGCCGTGTTCGATTGCATATTTGATTGCCTCTTTACGATCACAGATTTCCACATATTTTCCATCTGTCTTTGCGATTCCGATTTTGATATCGTTAATAATATCCTGTGGTTCTTCAAATCTCGGATTATCTGATGTAATGATTGTCAGGTCTGCCAGTCTTCCAGATACCTCACCCATCTCGAATCTTCTGTCTTTAGAACGGTTTCCACCGCATCCGAACAGACATACAAGACGTTTCGGATTATATTCCTTCAATGTTGTCAGAAGACTTTCAAGACTCATCGCATTGTGCGCATAATCGATCATCAGTGTAAAATCATCAGACACCTTGATCATCTCGATACGTCCTTTTACCTTTGCCTTCTTAAGTGCATCTTTGATCATCTCAACCGGCACCTGGAAATGGCGGCAGACTGAGATTGCAGTCAGTGAATTGTAAACACTGAACTTGCCTGGAACATCGATTTCCACATCAAAGTCCATCACGCCTGCAACATGATATGCAACACCAAGATATCCCGGTCTGGATACCAGTTCTACATTCTCTGCGCGAAGATCTGCCTCCGGTGAAAATCCAAATGTCTCAATCTTACATGTAGACCCTTTAAATACATCTTTGAAATACTTGTCATCCACATTGGCGATTCCGAGCTTACACTGTTTGAACAAAAGCCCTTTGCATCTCTTGTAATCATCAAAATCCTTATGCTCATTCGGACCGATATGATCTCTTCCAAGATTTGTGAAAATGCCGATCTCAAATGGGATTCCTGCTGTTCTGTGAAGCATCAGTCCCTGAGAAGAAACTTCCATAACAACACAGTCACAACCTGCTTCTACCATCTCTGCAAAATATTTATGGATTGTATAAGACTCCGGTGTTGTATTACATGACGGGATCTTCTTGTCTCCGATAATTGCCTCGATTGTTCCGATCAGTCCAACCTTATGTCCTGTCTCTTCAAGAATAGACTTGATCATGTAAGTTGTTGTTGTCTTTCCTTTTGTTCCTGTAATACCGATGACTTTCATCTTATCTGCCGGATATCCAAAGTAAGCCGCTGACATCAGAGCCAGTGCATAACGAGTATCCTCTACCTTAATTACAGTCACATTTTCCGGCACTTCGACATCTTTCTCTACAACAACAGCTGCCGCACCTTTCGCCGCAACATCCGCTGCATATTTATGTCCATCAGATACTGCTCCGCTGATACACACGAAAACAGATCCTTCTTCCACTTTTCTTGAATCATTGATCAGTGTTGTTACTTCCGTAGAATCACTTCCCTGTACTACTGTGTAGTCCAGGCGTTCTAATAATTTATCTAATTTCATGATCTAACCCTCCTGTTCTGAACTGGTGTATTGCATCATTGACTTTCAGGCAAATAACGATTGTCTTAACCTTTATAGAATAACATAATCTCACCACATATGCAAAAAAACCTACATAATCTTTCGTCCTGTTTTCGTCTTTCGAATCAGCCAGACACATCCAAATGACAATAACACAAGTCCCACACTCACTACCGGAATCATGATCCAGGCTGAAACTGTCTCTGGCTTAATATTTCTCTTATAAACATCAAGAAACATGATATGGATCAAATAAATCCCAAAGGAACATCCACAAAATCTGTCAATCCACTTCTTTGCCTGTTCGGACGGATTGAATTCGCTCTTTTTCAATCGTACTAACATAAGAAATGCCATCGCCGCTGCCAGTGCAAGCAGTGGATTCCCATATTCCAGCAGACGTTCATAATGTTCTCCATCCTGCAAGGTTGCCGCATAGGTCAGCCCATAATTTAATGCCATGCATACTACAAAAATACCTGCCGGAATCATTTTCCCCTTCATCACATGCTTACGATATTTATATATATAATATCCGATAAATACATAATAAGAATAGATTCTGTCTCCCACCATTGGGACAGAATAATACATCTTTTCATCAAAAAATGTGGAAATATAATTGAACAAAACAGCCGCCGTAATCACTGCAAGAAATGCGCGTTCCATCCGAAGGTTCATCCCTTTACACATAACCTGGAAAAAAGGAAGTACCAGATAGATCGGAATCATTGCATACAGATACCACAGATGCTGTTCTACCGGCTTATATAATAAATCTTTGATTTGATAAGGATCCTTCATATAAACTGCATTCCAGATCATATATATTACACTCCACACAAGCAGAACAATTAGAAAACGAAAGATTCTTTTTGCATGTTTATGAAGTGATTCCTGTCTTCCAAGCAGAAGTGCTCCTGTAATCATGAAAAAACATGGTACACTTATCCTTGCCAGTAGATTTAATAGCAGTGAAAAATTGTACTCCCCAATCGTAATATCGCCATAGGCTCTGCAGTAATAGTTTGATACATGGATCACAATAACAAATATAAAAGAAATCATTCGAATCAATTCCAGATTATAATTTTTCTCTTTCAATGCACGTTCCTCTTTCTATCTCTTCTAAATTCCATCTTTTTTCTTCTTTCCGTCCGGTTTATAAAATGTGCCTTTCACAACCGCACCCTTTCCATAACGATTGTTCAGCTGTTCCAATGCGGCATTTAATTTCTTATGTTTCTCGTCCGGTTCTTTTGGAAATTCAATATCAAAAATTGTCAGCTGCTCCGGTGCATTCTCTTCTACTAACTTTGACGTTCGGATTCCGAGCAGACGGACAGGTTCTCCACTCCAGCTTTCACGGAACAAATTACATGCTGTCTCACATAAGATAACCGGATCATTCGTTGGCTTTTGAAGCTGCACCTGATGCGACATATTTCTGAAATCATAGTAGCGTACCTCCATACTCACCATCCCGGCTTTCTTGCCTGCCTTCTTCAGCCTGCTTCCCACGCTCTGTGCAAGCTCACGAAATACATCTCTCGCTTCTTCATAAGTCGTTGCATCCTCTGACAGAGTCGTTGAATTTCCTACTCCCTTTGCCTCTTCCGGTTCATACTGTACCTTATCGTCTCCAATTCCATTTGCAAAATTCCAAAGCATCCGTCCATGACTTTTTAAATGCAGCGTAATTACATTTACATCCGCATGAGCAAGATCTCCAATTGTATTGATTTCAAGTTTCTTGAAAACCTCCACACTTGAACGCCCTGCCATAAAGAGTTCTCCGATCGGAAGCGGCCACATTTTCTGCGGAACCTCTTCCGGAAATAACGTATGGATCCGATCCGGTTTCTGAAAATCCGAAGCCATCTTCGCTAGTAACTTATTACTGGAGATTCCAATATTCACCGTGAATCCAAAACGCTTCTTCACTTCTTCTTTGATCTCCATTGCACCGTTCACCGGTGTTGGATATCGCCCGACAAGCTCTGTAAAATCCATATAACATTCATCGACACTGACCTGCTCGATCTTCTTTGTATATGTCCGCAGGAAATCCATCAGCATCCGGCTCTTTTCTCGATACATCTTATGATTCGGCGGTGCTGTCACAAGATTCGGACATTTTCGAAATGCATTTACTACAGGTTCACCCGTCTGAATCCCATAGGATTTGGCAAGTGATGATTTTGCAAGAACGATTCCATGACGAGAGCTCTGATCTCCACCAATAATCGCCGGAATCTCCCGCAGATCCACTTTTGATCCATTTTTCAATTGTTCAACCGCCGTCCAGCTTAAAAATGCTGAATTGACGTCGATGTGGAAAATAGTGCGCGCCATGGTAGCCTCCTTTCTGGATTCTGCCTGAGTTCTTTCTTAGTATTAATTCTTGTTGTATGCATATGCATTCTGTCAGTTTCTTATTTTAACATAGAGTCTGCTCTTGTATCAATTACTTCGGTGAACGAAAAAAGAGCTGTGAAAAACTCAATTTTCTAAAAATCTCCAGAAAATTTTCATTTTTCACAGCCCTGTATATTATATCGTAACTATACTGATATTTTGATGTTGGGGGCAAAAAGTATTTTGCCCCCTATAATACACGGATTGCTTCGCCTTTCATGCTCTCGCAATCCTACCCACTATTCGCATATCGTGAAGCTTCCGCTCCACTTTTATGCTCATATTGGGCGGGTCCCAAGGCCATTACACCACCTTTGTGCAAGCACCGGTGGTTTCAGACCTTTTGACCCTGGTATCATATTTTATTTCTTCACACCCGCTGTCAGTTTACCGTCCTTCACATCGATCAGGATCGTGTCTCCACGTCCCACATCTCCAGCAAGGATCAGTTTTGCAGCTAATGTCTCTACATTCTTCTGCAAGTAACGTTTCAGTGGTCTTGCACCGTACATCGGCTCATATCCACCTTCCACAACAAAGTCTTTCGCTGCATCTGTCAGCTCGACACTCAGTTCACGTTCTTCCAGACGGCGATTCACATCAGCAACCAGAAGGTCAATGATGGAACGTACATTTTTCTTTGTCAGTGGTTTGAACATGATGATCTCATCCAGACGGTTCAGGAATTCTGGTCTGAAATGTGCTTTCAGATCACCCATTACCATCTCCTGACTCTGTTCATCGATCGAACCATCGTCCTTAATTCCTTCCAGCAGATAGTTTGCACCAATGTTGGAAGTCATGATCAAGATTGTATTCTTGAAGTCAACTGTACGTCCTTGGGAATCTGTGATTCGTCCATCATCCAGTACCTGCAGCAATACGTTGAAGACATCCGGATGTGCTTTCTCGATCTCATCGAAAAGTACAACAGAATATGGTTTTCTTCTGACTGCTTCTGTCAGCTGTCCGCCTTCATCGTATCCGACATATCCCGGAGGAGCTCCGATCAGTCTAGACACGGAATATTTCTCCATGTACTCACTCATATCGATACGAACCATGTTGTTCTCATCATCAAACAGGCTCTGGGCAAGTGCCTTTGCAAGTTCTGTCTTACCTACACCTGTAGGTCCAAGGAACAGGAAGGAACCGATCGGTTTTGTCGGATCTTTGATACCTGCTTTGGAACGGATGATTGCTTCAGTTACAAGCTCTACACCTTCATCCTGACCGATGACACGCTTATGCAGTTCATCTGCAAGGTGAAGAGTTTTGTTTCTCTCGCTCTCGTTCAGTTTTGCAACCGGAATACCTGTCCATCTGGAAACGATCTTTGCAATCTCATCATCTGTAACGGATTCATGCACAAGAGAAAGATCTTTTGCCTTTACCTTTGCCTCTTCCTCTTCCAGCTGTTTCTGCAGCTGTGGAAGGCGACCATACTGAAGCTCTGCTGCCTTATTCAGATCGTACTCTCTCTGGGCTTTCTGAATCTCCTTGTTCACCTGCTCGATCTGCTCACGGATCTTCTGCACATGCTCTACGGAATTCTTCTCATTCTCCCACTGTACTTTCTTACTTGCATACTGCGCTTTCAGTTCTGCCAGTTCTTCCTGCAAATGTTCCAGACGCTCTTTACTTAAGCGATCTTCCTCTTTCTTAAGTGCAGACTCTTCAATCTCCATCTGCATCACACGACGGCGAAGCTCATCAAGCTCTGTCGGCATAGAATCAAGTTCTGTTTTGATCAATGCACACGCCTCGTCAACAAGGTCGATTGCTTTATCCGGCAGGAAACGATCAGAAATATATCTGTTCGAAAGTGTAACTGCCGCAACAAGCGCACTATCTGTGATCTTAACTCCATGGAAGACTTCGTATCTCTCTTTCAGTCCTCTCAGGATAGAGATTGCATCCTCAACGGTTGGCTCATCTACCAGAACTGGCTGGAAACGACGCTCCAATGCAGCATCCTTCTCAATATACTGACGATACTCATCCAGTGTTGTTGCACCGATACAATGCAGTTCACCTCTGGCAAGCATAGGCTTAAGCATATTTCCTGCATCCATCGCACCGTCTGTCTTACCTGCTCCTACAATCGTATGAAGTTCATCAATAAAAAGAATGATCTTTCCGTCACTGTTCTTCACTTCTTCCAGAACGGCTTTCAGACGTTCCTCGAATTCACCACGATACTTCGCTCCTGCTACCAGTGCTCCCATATCCAGCGAAAAGATTGTCTTATCTTTCAGTCCTTCCGGTACATCTCCGCTGACGATTCGCTGTGCAAGTCCTTCTACAACCGCAGTTTTACCTACACCAGGTTCACCGATCAGCACCGGGTTATTCTTTGTCTTACGGGACAGGATACGAATCACATTACGAATCTCTTCATCACGTCCGATGACCGGATCCAGTTTCTGATCTCTTGCTTTCTCAACAAGATCCTGACCGTATTTATTCAATGTATCATAAGTTGCTTCCGGATTGTCAGAAGTAACTCTCTGATTTCCTCTTACTGTTGACAGCGCATGGAGGAACCCCTCTCTGCTAATGCCATATTCACGGAAAATCTGCTTCAACTCACGGCTTGCATACTTCAGCATTGCAAGAAACAGATGCTCAACAGAGACATACTCATCTCCCATCTGCTTTGCTTCATCCTCTGCATGGATCAGCACATTATTCAAGTCCTGACCGACATAAGCCTGACCTCCCTGTACCTTCGGTCTCTTGCCGATTGCCTGCTCGATACTGTTAATAAAGAGCTGGCCCTGAATGTTCATCTTCTCAAATAATTTTAAAATCAGACTGTCATCCTGTGTCAGCAGCGCATACAGCAAATGCTCCTGTGCCAGTTCCTGATTCCCGTTATCCGCAGCAATCTTCTCACAGTTCTGAACTGCCTGTAATGAATTCTGTGTAAATTTATTAATATTCATGGTCTTTCCCTCCTTTGAACCACAAATTTGTTTTCCCTGTGTTCTATTAGGAATATAGCACGTATTGTTAGCACTGTAAAGAGTTGAGTGCTAATTCTTTTCTAAAAATTTTGTGAAGTCCTTATTTCATGGGCTTCACAAAATTTTTAAATTTACAATTACACTCAATTTGTAATGATTTAAACCATTCTATCTTGGCCATCTCTCTTTTTTATTCATTAACGGTTTAAAAGCCTGATGCGGTTCACTCTGATACCAATATGCTACACTGGCAACATCATCCTGTCTTTCAAATAGTCCTTTATAACATACACCGATCTGCTGGATAGTAACTTTTAAATTTTCTTCAAAGCAAATCGGATCCATCAGATGCCATCTATAAAATCCTCTCATTGGCGGACAATCATCATTATGATATGGATTATGCACCAGTTCATCGTGTGCTGAATAATACGGATATCCTAAAAATGGAGAATTATAAGTCTGTTCTACCGTCTTTCCGTTTACCTGATGTGCAAAGCTCCATGACTTCTTATAGATAATCCATATAATTTTTAAAGCACAATTACGGCAGCGTCAAGCCCGTCTACTTTTCCGTCAAATGCGCTATCTGTAAGCAGATTATATTTCTCGGCATACTCATTAAATTCCTTTACACTGCTGCCGCAATTGAAAAGCATTGCGATTGTCTCTTCGCCGTTTTTTCTGATCATAACAATCGTATCATCATCGTCATTTGTGATTGTCTCAATCATTTCGCCCTCTACGATGCATGCATGTGCTTTTCTAATCTGCATGAGCTTCTTATACCAATTATACATCTCCTTGTCCTGGTATTCCTCATCCCAGTACATGCCTCGTCTGCAGTCCGGATCATTTGCTCCCGGCATTGCATACTCATCACCATAGTAGACCATAGGCATTCCGGGCAGTAGCAGCTGAAAGGCTGCTGCGAGATGCTGCTTTTTCTTATTATCATGGCACAGATGTAAAAATCTTGCTGTATCATGGCTGTCAATCAGGTTCCACATCAGAGGATAGCACTTTTTGTTTAAGCGTCCCTTCAGATACCCCAGATTCTGTACAAACTGACTGACATTTATCTTTTCATCTGCAAGCAGGTCTATCAGATTCAGGTAGAATGGATAATTCATGACAGTATCCCACTCATCTCCCTCTAGGAAGTCTCCTGCGTAGTGCCATATCTCACCAATTATCAGCATATCCTTCTTTACAGCCTTGATTGCCTTTCTGAAATTCTTCCAGAAGAAATGACTGATTTCGTCACCTACATCCATTCTCCATCCATCGATATCGCATTCCTTAATCCAATAACATGCAACATCTGTAACGAATTTTTCAACCTCCG
>OINC01000071.1_pt1 | contig 14427 bp, 11 predicted proteins | sample 1585151 | NCBI WGS metagenome assembly OINC01 (sample SAMN02674597, study PRJEB24791) | human gut metagenome, SKBSTL013 | isolation source: stool | host: Homo sapiens | place: USA
TGTTGTAGCCGTCCACCAGCAGGTATTCGGGGGCGATCTCCCACTGCTCGGCGGCGAAATCGGGCCGCTCCCGCTTCTGCACCGGGCGGAACGCCGCCAGCGGGTCCCGTTTGATGGGGCCGTAGGTGCGCTCAAAAATTTTCAGCAGCTCGGCGTCCTCTTCCAGCGTGGCACGGTAGGCCATGACCCGACGCTGAGGCACAGCCGCTTCCTGCTCCGGACGGGTGCTTTTGCCCCAGCCGCTGTCCACATGCATGTGGCTGCGTACCTGATCCCAGGGCACCACAAAACCGGCCCCATGGGCGCAGAACACTGAATCTGCCGGGTTGTCGAGATCATGCTCCGGCTCATAGCCGATGGCCGCGATCACCTCCTGCGCGTTGTGGCAGGGGCGGTAGCCGTCCAGTGTCAGGCTCAGATGACCCCGGCCGCGGGTGTAGCTCACCACCTCCATGGGGTAGCTGCGCATGGTGGATACCGGCGCAAAACCGGTCAGGGTGGCAGTCTCCGCGCCGCTTTCCGGCGGGTCAAAGCTGCCCTCCATGCGCTGGATATCGCTCATGGCGCGGCCGATGTTCTCCACCGGCACTTCCAGCCGGAAGGCGTACCACGGCTCTAACAGCTGGCTTTTGGCCAGCATCAGCCCCTGCCGCACGGCGCGGTAGGTGGCCTGCCGGAAATCGCCGCCCTCGGTATGCTTGAGATGGGCGCGGCCCGCAATGAGGGTGATCTTCATATCCGTCAGCGGCGCGCCGATGAGGACGCCGAGGTGCTGCTTTTCTTCCAGATGGGTCAGCACGAGACGCTGCCAGTTTTTGTCCAGCTCTTCCTCCCGGCAGTTGGCGGCAAACTGCATCCCGCTGCCCCGGGGCAGCGGCTCGAGCTTCAGATGCACCTCGGCATAGTGGCGCAGCGGCTCGTAATGTCCCACACCTTCCATCGGCTCGGTGATGGTCTCCTTATACAAAATGCCGCCCGGACCAAAGGATACTTCCAGCCCGAACCGCTCTGCCAACAGGCTGCGCAGTACTTCCAGCTGTACCTCGCCCATCAGCTGCACATGAATTTCGCCCAGCGTCTCGTTCCACACCACATGGAGCTGCGGTTCTTCCTCCTCCAGCCGGTGCAGCTTGCCCAGTGCGGCGTGCACATCTGCGCCCTCTGGCAGCAGCACCTGATAGCTGAGCACCGGTTCCAGCACCGGCACATCGCTGTCCCGCTCTGCCCCAAGCCCGGTGCCGGGCTTTGCATGGGTCAGGCCGGTCACGGCGCATACCTGTCCCGGGCCGATGGCCTCGGTCAGGGTATATTTTGTGCCGGAATACAGCCGCAGCTGGTTCGCCTTTTCTGCCCACGGCTCGCCGTCCGCTTCGCCGGAGAGCAGAGCCTTTACCTTCAGCTCCCCGCCGGTGACCCGCAGCCATGTCAGGCGGGTGCCCTGCTCGTCCTGTGATACCTTGAACACCCTTGCACCAAAGGCGTGCAGCGCCGGGGCGGGGCGGGTGTAGCGGTCAAGCCCCTCCAGAAGTGCATCCACCCCGTCCAGCCGCAGCGCCGCCCCGAACCAGCACGGAAAAACGTGCCGCCGGGCAACTGCGGGGATAATGTCTGCATCGGTCAGGGTGCCTGCATCCAGCATTTTTTCCATCAGCTGCTCATCGCACAGCGCCAGTGCTTCGTTGCGAGCGGCAGGTTCTGCGCCAAAATCCACAAAACCCTCGCCAAGGCGGTGGTTCAGCTGGCTGAGTAACTGTTCCCGGGTCATGCCGGGCAGGTCCATCTTGTTCACGAACACAAAGGTGGGCACATGGTAGCGCCGCAACAGCCGCCACAGCGTTTCGGTATGGCTTTGCACGCCGTCCGTTCCGCTGACCACCAGCACGGCGTAATCCAGCACCTGCAAGGTGCGCTCAGTCTCGGTGGAAAAATCCACATGGCCGGGGGTGTCCAGCAGGGTGATGGCGGTATTGCCCGCCGTAAGCAGCGCCTGCTTGGAAAAGATGGTGATGCCGCGCGCTTTTTCCAGGCTGTCGGTGTCCAGAAAGGCATCTCCGTGGTCTACCCGCCCCAGCTTGCGGATAGCACCGGCGCGGTAGAGCATGGCCTCGGAGAGGGTGGTCTTGCCGGAGTCCACATGGGCAAGGATGCCCAGAACGATTTGTTTATGCGTTGTTTCCATCCGCTTCTCCTACAATCAAAAATTCATTTTTATTGTAGCACGGATGGGGAAAAAAGAAAAGTTTTTGATTTAGAATGGGGTCGAAACCCAAAAACGCAGTTTATCTTATCGGCTTTTCACGTGAAAAAACAGCTCTGGAAAATCCGCAGATTTTCCAGAGCTGTAAATATAAGAATAACAATTCCGCTATTCATAGCCAAAGCGAACGCGTCGGCCATTTTAACGGTCAATTACTCCACAATGATGCTCTTGCCGGTCATTTCAGCAGGCACGGGCAGACCGATATACGGCAGCATGGTGGGAGCGATATCTGCCAGGCAGCCGCCCTCGCGCAGCTTCACATCGCCGCAGCCAACAGCCACAAAGGGCACCACGTTGGTGGTGTGTGCGGTGAAGGGGGTACCGTCCGGGTTCATCATCTTCTCGGCGTTGCCGTGGTCGGCGGTGATGAAGGCGCAGCCGCCGGCCTTCAGCACAGCGGACACCACCTGATCCACAGCGGTATCCACAGCCTCAACGGCCTTGACCGCAGCATCGAACACGCCGGTGTGGCCGACCATATCGCAGTTTGCAAAGTTCAGGATGACCACATCGTACTTGCCGCTCTCGATACGCTTGACGCACTCGGCAGCGACCTCAGGGGCGCTCATCTCGGGCTTCAGGTCGTAGGTGGCAACCTTGGGGCTGGGGATGACGCAGCGGTCCTCGCCCTCGTAGGGAGCCTCCACGCCGCCGTTGAAGAAGAAGGTGACGTGCGCGTACTTCTCGGTCTCGGCAATGCGCAGCTGGGTCTTGCCGTGGGCGGACAGATACTCGCCCAGAACGTTCTTCAGCTCCACCGGGGGATAGGCCACCTCGCAGTTGGGCATGGTAGCATCGTACTCAGCCATGCAGACGTAGTTCACCTGCTTGCGGCCGCCGCGGCGCTCGAAGCCGGTAAAGGCATCGTCGCAGAAGATGCGGGTCATCTGGCGGGCACGGTCGGGGCGGAAGTTCATGAAGATAACGGTATCGCCGTCCTGCACACGGCCACCCTCGCAGGTGACGCAGGGCAGCACGAACTCATCGGTCTTGTCCGCTGCGTAGGAAGCCTCGATGGCCTCGGCAGCATTGGCAGCGTGCTCACCCTCGCCGTAGACAAAGGCAGCGTAGGCCTTCTCCTCGCGATCCCAGTTGTTATCACGGTCCATGGCGTAGTAACGGCCGGAAACGCTGGCGATCTTGCCCACGCCCAGCTCGTCCAGCTTGGCCTGCAGGTCAGCAAGGAAGCCCTTGCCGGAGTGGGGATCGGTGTCGCGGCCATCGGTGATGCAGTGCAGGTAAACTTCCTTAGCGCCCAGATGCTTTGCCATCTCCAGCACGCCGAACCAGTGGTCGGCATGGCTGTGCACGCCGCCGGTGCCCACCAGACCCATCAGGTGGATGGCCTTGCCGGCCTCGATAGCAGCCTTCATGTTCTTGACCAGCACAGGGTTCTTGAGCATCTCGCCATCGTGGATGGACTTGGTGATGAGGGTCAGCTGCTGGTAGACGATGCGGCCTGCGCCCATGTTGGTGTGGCCGACCTCGGAGTTGCCCATCTGGCCATCGGGCAGGCCGACAGCCATGCCGGAGGCATCAATGGTGGTCATGGGGTACTTTGCCATCAGAGCATCCAGATGGGGGGTCTTGGCAGCCACAACAGCGTTGCCGAAGGTCTCGTTCGGCACCCAGCCGAAGCCATCCATGATACACAGAAGAACAGGTTTCTTTGCCATAAAATTGAATCTCCTTTGAATTTAACAAATCAGCGCCCGGCACAGCGCTGGAAATGCGGCGCAGCCGGGCGCTGAAACAGCTGATTTAAATCGTCGATCAGCCCTTGGTGGCTGCGTTGACGATCACTGCAAAGTCGGGAGCCTTCAGGGATGCGCCGCCGATCAGGCCGCCGTCCACGTCCTTCTTGCTCAGCAGCTCCTCGCAGTTCTTAGCGTTCATGCTGCCGCCGTACTGCACGGTGGTAGCCTCGGCCACTGCCTCGCCGTACAGCTCGCCCACCACCTTGCGGATCTGTGCGCAGACTTCCTCTGCCTGATCGGAGGTAGCGGTCTTGCCGGTGCCGATGGCCCAGACAGGCTCGTAGGCGATGACAACGTTTGCCATCTGCTCAGCGGTCACGTCACGCAGGGCGATCTTGGTCTGCATACGGACCAGCTCCTCGGTAACGCCCTCCTCGCGCTGCTGCAGGCTCTCGCCCACGCACAGGATGACCTTCAGGCCGGCGTTCAGGGCAGCCAGAGTGCGCTTGTTGACGGTCTGGTCGGTCTCTGCAAAGTACTGGCGGCGCTCAGAGTGGCCGACGATGACGTACTCCACGCCCAGATCCACCAGCATATCGGCGCTGATCTCGCCGGTGAAAGCACCGGACTTCTCAAAGTGGACGTTCTCGGCACCAACATGGATGTTGGTGCCCTTGGTCTTAGCCACAGCGGTGACCAGATCGGTAAACGGAGTGCAGATGACCACCTCGCAGGTAGCGTCCTTCACAGCGGGGATCAGCTCATCCACCAGAACAGCAGCCTCGGAGGCGGTCTTGTTCATCTTCCAGTTGCCAGCGATAATAGCCTTGCGCTTTGCCTTATCCATTGTTATTTTCTCCTTACCTTCGTAACTATTTACAAATTGCCTGCACAAAAAGAAAAGATGCGGCGGCGTAAATGCCGCCGCACCCATTGTGATGCCGGAAAAATTATGCGTTCTGGATGACTGCGATGCCGGGCAGCTCCTTGCCCTCCAGATACTCCAGAGAAGCGCCGCCGCCGGTGGAGATGTGGGTCATCTTGTCGCCCAGACCCATCTGCTGCACAGCTGCTGCGCTGTCGCCGCCGCCGATGACGGTGGTAGCATCGCTCTCAGCCATAGCCTTGGCAACAGCCAGAGTGCCAGCTGCCAGAGTGGGGTTCTCGAACACGCCCATGGGGCCGTTCCAGACAACGGTCTTGGAAGCCTTGACAGCGTCAGCAAACAGCTTCATGGTCTCGGGGCCGATGTCGCAGCCCTCCATGTCAGCGGGGATTGCGGTGACAGGCACCACGGTCACATCCACGGGAGCATCGATGGGATCGGGGAAGTCCTTGATGCAGACTGCATCCACGGGCAGCAGCAGCTTGACGCCCTTCTCCTTGGCCTTTGCCATCATTTCCTTGCAGTAGTCCAGCTTGGTGTCGTCGCACAGGCTCTTGCCCACTTCGTAGCCCTGAGCCTTGACGAAGGTGTAAGCCATGCCGCCACCAATGATCAGGGTATCGACCTTCTCCAGCAGGTTGGAGATGACGTTCAGCTTATCAGCAACCTTGGCACCGCCCAGAATAGCGGTGAAGGGACGGACGGGGTCGTTGACGGCGTTGCCCAGATACTTGATCTCCTTCTCCATCAGGTAGCCGACAGCGGTATCCTTGATGTAGTCGGTGACACCTGCGGTGGAGCAGTGTGCACGGTGGCAGCTGCCGAAGGCATCGTCCACATAAGCATCAGCCAGAGAAGCCAGCTCCTCGCTGAACTCGGGCATGTTCTTGGTCTCTTCCTTGCGGAAACGGGTGTTCTGCAGCAGAACGACGTCGCCGTTGTTCATAGCAGCCACAGCAGCCTTTGCGTTCTCGCCCACAACGTTGTCATCGTCAGCAAACACAACGGTCTTGCCCAGCTTTGCGCTCAGAGCCACAGCAACGGGAGCCAGGCTGAACTTAGCCTCGGGACCGTTCTTGGGCTTGCCCAGGTGGCTGCACAGGATGACCTTAGCGCCATCGTTGACCAGCTTCTGGATGGTGGGCAGTGCTGCGTTGATGCGGTTCTCGTTGGTGATGACACCGTCCTTCATCGGGACGTTGAAATCGCAGCGGACAAGCACCTTCTTGCCGCAGTAGTTCTGATCGTCGATCGTCTTCTTACCTAAACCCATGGTAAAAACTCCTCTCAAGTTATAATTCTGAACCAGAGTCTCGCTCACAATCGGGGCGTTGCCCCGTACAGTTACTATTATAAACAAAAACTGCGTGTATTGCAAGGATATGAGATAGATAATTGTTTAACAAACATTTGCCATTGTTGCACGGAAATGTGTCTATTTTGCCCGAAGTGCGGTTTTTTCTGCCCGCAGACGCCGGAAATGCTGTTTTCCTTCATGACAAAAGGGGTCGAAAAACGCCCACAGGCGTTTCTCGACCCCAAATAAAAATAATTTTTCCGCTGTTCAGGCGTTATGCAAAATATTCCTGTGCGCGGCGAGCGGCATCGTTGATGCAGTCCCGCAGCTGGTCCAGCGTATCAAACTTTTTGCTGGGACTCAGGTAAGCGTGGAACTCCACCACCGGGTCGGTGCCGTACAGGTTGCCGGAAAAGCCCGGGATAAAGGTCTCGCAGGTCACCTTGGTAGCGTCATCGTTCACGGTAGGGCGGCTGCCCAGGCCGGTGGCCGAGGGATACCACACCCCGTTGATGCAGGTGCGGGTGATATAAATGCCGCTGCGGGGCATCTGGAAGCCCTGCGGGTACAGCTGGTTGATGGTGGGCACCCCGAGGGTGTGCCCCAGCCCTGCCCCGTGCTGCACCGCAAAGCGGATGGCATAGGGCATGCCCAGCATGGCGTTGGCGGCCGGGATGTCCCCGCCCTCCAGCGCGGTGCGGATGCGGGTGGAGGACACCGGCTTTTCCTCAAACTGAGCCATGGGCACCACCACTACCTCTACCCCAAGAGGGGCACAGAGGGTGCGCAGCAGCTCCGGCGTACCGGCAGCCTTTGCACCAAAGGTGAAGTTTTCGCCACAGAACAGCGCCCGGGCGTGGCAGTTTTCCACGATGCCGCGCACGAACTCCTCCGGGCTCAGTGCCTTGATCGCCTCAAAATCCGGGGTGAGGTAATACTCCACCCCAAGGCTGTGGATCAAGGCGTGCTTATCCTCGGTGGAGAGCAGGCGCTTGCCCTTCATTTTATTTTCCACCGGCAGGCGAAAGGTGAACACCGCCGGGGCTGCATCATGGGTCTTTGCCCACTGCACAGCCCCTTCGATCACCGCCCGGTGGCCGATATGGATGCCGTCAAAGTAGCCCATGGCCACGGCGGTGCCTTTTTCGGGCTGTGCCAGCGGCAGCGGGGCAAACTGAGAAATGATCTGCATGGGTCTTGTTTCCTTTATTGCTCAATTACGTTCCACGAACAGTTTTTCCACCCGGAGCACCCCGCCGGTAATGTTGGCAAGGCCAAGGAACTGCCCGGCGGCATTGCGCACCCGGTAGCGTCCGTCTGCTGCGGGGTAGTGGCTGGTGGGACAGCCGTTGTACAGGTGCTGCTCCACCCATGGCTCCACCATCAGCAGCGGCAGCGGGGTGAACACGCTTTCCACCGGCAGCATCAGCGCTTCCAGTGCGTCCATGCCCTGCTCTTTTGCGGCAAGAATTTCCTCCAGCGTGTGGGCATCGGCTTCGGTGTACACGCCCGCTGAGGTGCGGCGCAGTGCGCTCATGGTGCCCTTCTGGCCCATGGCGGCGGCAATGTCTTCCAGCAATGTGCGGATATAGGTGCCCTTGGAGCACGTTACATCCAGCACATACTCATTTTCGGCAGGGCTGCCGCCGTAGGTGATGCTGTAAATTTCAATGGGGCGTGCCTTGCGCTCCACGGTCACGCCCTCACGGGCCAGCTTATACAGCGGCTGACCGTTGATCTTGACCGCCGAGTACATGGGCGGCACCTGCATCTGCGGGCCGATAAACTGCGGCAGCACAGCCAGCAGCTCCTTTTCTCCGGCGGTGACGGGGGCATTCTCCAGCACCGTGCCGGTGCTATCGCCGGTATCGGTACGTGCGCCCAGACGCAGGGTGGCGCGGTAGGTCTTGTCGTGGTTCAGCTGCAGATCCACCGCCTTGCTGGCACCGCCGCAGAACACCGGCAGAACGCCGGTGGCCATGGGGTCCAGCGTACCGCTGTGCCCCAGCTTGCGTGTACCCAGCACACCGCGCAGCTTTGCCACCACGTCAAAGCTGGTCCAGTCCATGGGCTTGTCTACGATCAGGATGCCCTGCATCATGCTTCCTCCTGCGGTGCGTCCAGCTCGGCTTCCACCTCTGCAAGGATCGCGTTTTTGGCGTTTTCAAGGTCGCCCAGCAGTTCACAGCCCGCTGCGCGGGTGTGGCCGCCGCCGCCCAGACGCCGGGCGATGGCACAGGCGTCCACTCCCTTTGCGGTGCGCACGCTGATGCGGTAGCTGCCGCCGGGCTGCTGGCGCAGGGTCAGACCCACCTTGACTCCCTCGATGCTGATGGGCAGACTGGTCAGTTCCTCCAGATCTGCGGGGTCTACCCCGCTCTGCCGTATCTCGTCCCTCGTCAGGTAGATCAGGGCACAGCGGCCGTCCAGATAGTACTCCAGATGGTTGCGGGCGATGCGCTCGGCCTCCATGCGGGCACGGGGCTTTGTGTCAAAGAGCAGGGTGTTCAGCTCCTCCACATGACAGCCGGCTTCAATGAGCTTTGCAGCCACCTTGTGGGTGTTGGCGGTGGTGGAGGAGAACTTGAAGCAGCCGGTGTCGGTGGCAATGCCGGTGTACAGGCAGTCGGCAATGTGGGGGGTGATAGTCACCCCCATCTCCACGATGACCTGATACAGCAGTTCCGCTGCCGCAGCGGCACCGGCATCCAGAAGGGTAAAATCGGCATAGCCGTTGTTGCCTGCGTGGTGGTCGATGCACAGGTCCACATGGTGTGCGTACTGCGGCACACCGTTATTTTCGCCAAACAGCTGCAAACCGGCCACATCCACCGCGATCACAGTGCGGGGCTCGAACTCGCCCTTGAACAGCCGTGGGTTCGTAAAGGCGTAGCGGGACGGAATGTCATCGGAGCAGAGCACCGCCGTTGTTTTTTCCAGCGCTTTGAGCGCATAGTACAGGGCGCTGCCGCAGCCGATGGTGTCACCGTCCGGGTTTTTGTGGCACAGAATCAAAATGTTGTCCGCAGCCAGCAGGCGCTGCGCCATCTGCTGCACATCCAGTTGTTCTGTCATCCAATGATCCATCCTTTCCGCAAAGGCAGTCAGTCCTCGGTCTGTTCGGTATCAGCAGGCTGTGCTTCCTCCTCGCCGTTCACGTTCAGGCTGCGCAGCAGCTCGTTGATGTGGGCGGCGTAGGCGGCACCGTCATCCTCCACAAAGATGAAGCGGGGTGCCTTGCGGATGTGCATTTTTTTGCTGACCTCGGTGCGCACATGGCCTGCGGCACGGTTCAGCGCTTCGATTGCGGGCTTGGGGCCGTCTGCGCGGCCCATCACGCTTACATACACTTTTGCCACATCCAGATCCGGCGTCACGTCCAGACGGGTGACGGTCAGCAGACCGCCCTCCAGCCGCGGGTCCTTCAGCCGGCCGATGATGGCAATGACCTCGCGCTTCATATCCTGCGCAAGACGGCCCATATTTTTCTGAGACATAGTTTTCTCCAAATTCTGTCCGGCAGCTTCCCAAAGCCTTGCCCCGGCCGGGGCAAGGCGGCATTTGTCTGCCAAAACGACGGATGAGGGCGCACGCTCCACACCTGCGAAAGATACGCCCTCATCAGTCTCACTTCGTTCGACAGCTTCCCCCGGACGGGGGAAGCCTTTTCTGCCGGGAAGCTGTTATATATTCGGTTTTTGCTTAGTCGCGGTACTCTTCCATCTTGAAGGCCTCGTACACGTCGCCTTCCTTGACGTCCGCAAACTTCTCCAGCGTCACGCCGCACTCGTAGCCCTCGGCCACTTCCTTAGCGTCGTCCTTGAAGCGCTTCAGGGATGCGATCTCGTCCTCGGCGATGACGATGCCGTCACGCACCACGCGCACCTTGCTGTCGCGGGTGATCTTGCCGCTGGTCACGCGGCAGCCTGCAACGGTACCCACATTGGAGATCTTGTACACCTGACGCACCTGCAACTCGCCCAGAGAGACCTCGCGGAACTTGGGTGCCAGCATACCCTTCATAGCGTCGGTGACATCGTTGATGGCGTCGTAAATGACGCGGTACATACGCATTTCCACCTTGGTGGCAGCGGCTTCTTCCTTGGCCACGTTGTCCGGGCGGACGTTGAAGCCGATGATGATGGCGTTGGAGGCATCGGCCAGATCCACGTCGGACTTGCTGATGGCGCCGACACCGGCGTGGATGACGCGCACGCGCACCTCATCGTTGGAGATTTTCTCCAGACTCTGCTTCACAGCCTCGGCAGAGCCCTGCACGTCGGCCTTGACCACGATGGCCAGTTCCTTCATGTCGTTCTGTGCCATCTGGCTGAACAGGTTATCCAGCGTGACCTTCTGGAAGGAGGAGAACTGCTTCTCCTTGGCGGCAGCGATGCGCTGCTCGGCCAGTTCGCGGGCCAGACGCTCGTCCTCAACAGCCTCGAACAGGTCGCCTGCTTCCGGCACTGCGGTCAGGCCGGTGATCTCCACAGGGGTGGAGGGGCCGGCATCGGTCAGCAGCTGACCCTTGTCGCTGCGCATGGTACGCACGCGGCCCACAGCGGTACCGGCAATGATGACGTCGCCGGAGTGCAGGGTGCCGTTCTGCACCAGAATGGTGGCAATGGGGCCCTGGCCCTTGTCCAGACGGGCCTCGACGACCGCACCCTTGGCGCGGCGGTTGGGGTTTGCCTTCAGCTCCATGACCTCAGCTTCCAGAGCAATGCGCTCCAGCAGGTCGTTGATGCCCATGCCGGTCAGGGCAGACACCGGGATGCAGGCCACATCGCCGCCCCAGTCCTCGGTGATGATGCCGTACTTGGTCAGGCCTTCCATCACGCGCTCAGGGTTTGCGGTGGGCTTATCCATCTTGTTCATTGCCACGATGAGCTTGACATTTGCAGCCTTGGCGTGGTTGATGGACTCGATGGTCTGGGGCATGATGCCGTCGTCGGCAGCAACCACCAGAACTGCAATATCGGTCATGTTGGCACCGCGGGCACGCATGGAGGTGAATGCCTCATGGCCCGGGGTATCCAGGAAGGTGATGAGGCTGTCGTTGACCTTGACCTGATATGCACCGATGGCCTGCGTGATGCCGCCGGCCTCGCCTGCGGTAACGTTGGTCTTGCGGATGGCATCCAGAATACTGGTCTTGCCGTGGTCAACGTGACCCATGACACAAACAACCGGGGGACGCTCCACCAGATCCTCCTGTGCATCCTCTTCCTGCGTGAACAGGCGCTCCTCGATGGTGACGTGCACCTCGTGCTCGACCTTTGCGTGGAACTCCTCTGCCAGCAGAGCTGCGGTGTCGAAATCGATCACGTCGTTGATGGCGTGCATCTCGCCCATCTGCATGAACTTGGCAATAACCTTACCGGCCTGCTGCTTCAGACGGGCTGCCAGCTCGCCCACGGTGATCTCGTCAGGGATCAGCACCTTCAGCTGGGCGTTGCGTGCCTTCTCCAGCTGGATGCGCTGCAGGCGCTCGAACTCAGTCTCGCGCTTGCCCTTCTGGAACTGCTGGCGCTGGCGCTGGCCGCGCTGGGTGAACTTCTGCTTGTTGCCCTGCGGAGTGGGCTTGCGGCGGTTCTCGGTGTTCTTGGTGGAAGCCAGATCATCGTAACGGGCATCGAAGCGATCCACGTTCATATCCACAGTGCGGGTATCCACAGTGACCTGATTGTCCTCGCGGCGGACAGAGACTGCCTGTGCGGGGGCAGCGGTGGCCTTTGCGCCGGTCTCACGTGCCAGCTCGCTGAAGGAAACGGTCTTTTCCTCGCGCTTCTTGTGCTGCTCAGGCTTCTTGTCGCCGTGCTTGCCGTTATTGTTATTATTATTGTTGTTTGCCTTGGGCTGCTCGGCCTTTGCGGCGGGCTGCTGGGGCTTTTTGTCAGCCTTGGGAGCCTCGGGCTTCTTCTCAGCCTTCTTTTCGACCTTCTTCTCGGCCTTAGGCTCCTCCTTGGGAGCCTTGGCGCTGTTCAGGAACTCGTCCAGATTTGCCACGCTGTTGTCCTTGCTGAACTTTTCCAGCAGGTAGTTCAGTTCGTTCTCCTCCAGATTGGAGCTGTTCTTCTTGCCGGTGCTGCCCATAGCGGCCAGCTCGTCCAGCACCTTCTTTGCAGAAAGGTTCAGATCCTTTGCAAAGTCACTCACTTTATATTTTACGATCATTCGCTCATATCCTCCTCATTTTTGATTGCTCCGCAGTCCGACAGGCGGTCGAAGCAGAGCTTTGCGAGGTTGCGGTCGGTCACCGCGTAAACAGCCACGGGCTTGTGGCTGATATCGGCAAGCTTATCCTGCGTCAGCGGCATGGTGAACACGTCCACCAAGTCGCCCACGGCGTAGTTCAAACGCTGCAGGGTCTTGGGGCTGATGTCCGATGCGGTCATCACCAGCCACGCCTTGCTTTTTACGCAGGCCTCCTCCACGGCGTCAAAGCCCATGGTCAGCGCACCGGCCTTGCGGCACAGGCTCACGGCCTGATACAGCGCCTCCTCCGGGGGCAGCTTGGGTTTTGCGGGGGCGTTATTCTTTTTTGCCATCGGCTGCTGCCTCCTTTGCGGCTGCGGCCAGCTGTACAGCCAGCGCGTCGTATACCTCGGCGGGAACCGGCTGCTCAAAGCAGCGCTCCAGCGCCTTTTTCTTCTTTGCCTTGGTCAGGCAGTCCGGGTCAGGGCAGAGATATGCGCCGCGCCCCGGCTTTTTGCCTACCAGATCAATGCTGATCTCCCCGCTGGGTGCGCGCACCACGCGCACCAGCTCCTTTTTGGGGCGGCTGGTCATGCAGCCGATGCACTGGCGGGCAGGGATCTTTTTCTGTGCCATCCGGTTTCCCTCCTTTGGCATGCGGTGCCGGGCTTATTCGGCGTCGGCAGCTTCTTCCTTCTTCTTCGGCTCTTCGTCCTCGCCGTAGTAGCCGCTCTCCGGGCGGATATCAATGTTGTAGCCGGTCAGGCGTGCGCACAGGCGGGCGTTCTGGCCCTTGTTGCCGATGGCCAGGCTCAGCTGCTGGTCGGGCACGGTCACGCGGCAGGAGCGGGTCTCGCCGGGCAGAAGCTCCACCTTGACCACCTTGGCGGGGCTCAGGGCTGCGGAGATGAACTCAGAGATATCCTCGCTCCACTTGACGATATCGATCTTCTCACCGCCCAGCTTTTCCACAACAGCAGCCACACGGGCACCGTGCTCGCCGATGCAGGCAGAAACAGGGTTGACGTTGGGGTCCTTGGACCAGACAGCCATCTTGGTGCGGGCACCGGCTTCGCGGCTGATGGCCTTTACCTCCACGGTGCCGTCAAAGATCTCGGGCACTTCCAGCTCAAACAGGCGCTTGACAAGGCCGGGATGGGTGCGGCTGATCATCACGCGGGGACCGCGCTCGGTGCTGACCACGTCCACGATGTAGACCTGCAGGGTCTCGCCCTCGGTGTACACCTCGCCGGGCACCTGCTCGTTGCGGGGCAGAACAGCCTCGCCGCCCTTGCCCAGATCTAGCGCAACGATGCCCTTCTCGGTATCCACGCGGGTAACGGTAGCCTGCACGATATCATGTGCGCGGGACTGGATCTCGCTGAGCTGCTGGTTGCGCTCGGCTTCGCGGATGCCCTGACGGATGACGTGCTTTGCGGTCTGGGCGGCAATGCGGCCAAAATCGCGGGTCTTGAGCGGGGTGATGATGCGGTCGCCGACCTCATAGCTGCTGCGGATCTTGCGTGCTTCGGTCACACCGATCTCGGCGTGCTCGTCGTACCAGTCCTCGTCTGCCACGATGTCCTGGATCAATGCCACGTCAAAGCGGCCGGTGTCGGGGTCGATGTCCACCCGGATGTGATCCTCCTCGACCTCATAGTTCTTCTTGACGGCAATGATGATAGCCGCCTTGATCTTTTCGATCAGGTACTCTGCGGTGATGCCGCGCTCATGCTCCAGCATGGAGAGCGCTTCAAAAAAGTCCTTATTCTCTGCTGTCATTTTTCGGGTTCCTCCTATATATTTTGTTCTCTTTTCTCTCTCAGAGACGGTTATTTTCAGTTGAACAGATCCTCGTCGTCGCACAGCTGCACGCCGGAGACTGCATTTACCTCAAAGGTCACAGGGCCGTTTTCGGTCTCCAGCGTCACGGTGCTGCCCTCGCGGCCGGTCAGGATGCCGGACAGTTCCCGCACGCCGTCGGCGTTGGGGCGGATGAGCTTTGCCCGCACCTTCTGACCCTTCAGCACCTCGTAGTGCTCCGGGCGGGTCAGCTTGCGGCCAAGGCCGGGGCTGCCCACTTCCAGAT
>OINC01000075.1_pt1 | contig 14054 bp, 10 predicted proteins | sample 1585151 | NCBI WGS metagenome assembly OINC01 (sample SAMN02674597, study PRJEB24791) | human gut metagenome, SKBSTL013 | isolation source: stool | host: Homo sapiens | place: USA
GTACAGCCGCAGGATGCGCAGCGCGTCCTCGGTGAACCGCTGGCGGGGCACACCCACCGCCCGTACGATGCCGCTTTGCAGGTCGGCCTGCCCGCCAAAGGGGTCCACAAGGCCCTCTTTTTCATTGTAGGCCATGGCGTTGATGGTAAAGTCCCGGCGTTTCAGATCCTCCAGAAGGCTGGATGTGAATTCCACAGAATCCGGGTGACGACCGTCCCGGTACTCTCCGTCGATGCGGTAGGTGGTCACCTCATAGCCCTTGCGGTTTTTAATGATGGTGACCGTCCCGTGCTGCAGCCCTGTATCCACAGTCTTCCCGAAGATCTCCTTCACCTCTTCCGGCTTTGCGGAGGTGGTGATATCCCAGTCTCCAGGCACCCGATCCAGGATAGAATCCCTGACACAGCCGCCTACAACATATGCCTCATAGCCGGCAGCATTCAAGGTCTTCAGTATCTGCGCTGCCTTTTTTGGTATATTAATCGTCATGATAACTCCTCTTGATGATCGCTGCTGTCCGTTCAAAACACGTTTACATTTCGCTGTATTATCTCCATGTCAGCAGCCGAATAATATTCTGATATGTTTTCCTTAACGCTATTATAACATAGATTCATAAAAACAGCGGAGCATATTTTGCCCCGCCGTTGTTTCTGCAATATGGTTCCTGTTCACTCCGTTCTCAGTAACACGCTTCGCGATGCACAGAATTTATGCTGATCGCATAAATTCGCGCGGTATGTCTCGGGTTTTCTGTGACCTTCGCTCACACAAAACACCTCGCGGGACATTACCAGTGAACAGTAACGCAATATGATCATCCCACTTTTTTGAAGTGGCCTGCTGTATTTTTTTAGTATGCACGTCCCCAGTAAACCATTTTCTTAGCCGGTTTTCCGCAGCATACGCAGACATCGCTCAAGTGTTCCTGTTCAAACGGCATACATCTGGATGTAGCCTGAACATCCTCTTTGATCTTGTCCTCACATGCGCGGTCACCGCACCACATAGCTTTTACGAAGCCTGGTTTGTTAACAATAGTATCTTTGAATTCTTCATAGTTTGTAGCAACATAAGTATGGGAATCTCTGTGCTTACGTGCACGCTCCAGCATATCTTTCTGGATTGTTTCCAGGATTGCCTGTACTTTCTCCACAAGCTCATCAAATGTAACAGTATATTTCTCTCTTGTATCACGACGGCAGATGACAGCCTGACCATTCTCGATATCCTTCGGGCCGCACTCGATACGGATCGGGATACCACGCATTTCCTGCTCTGCGAATTTGAATCCCGGGCTCTTGTCTGTGTCGTCTACTTTTACGCGGACTCCTGCTGCTTTTAATGCTGCAAACATCTCATCTGCTTTCTCAAGAACGCCCTCTTTTCTCTGCTGGATCGGGATGATCACTGCCTGTACAGGAGCGATTCTCGGAGGCAGTACCAGACCGCTGTTATCACCATGTACCATGATGATTGCACCGATCATACGTGTTGTCATGCCCCAGGATGTCTGATGTACATACTGAAGTTTATTTTCTTTATCTGTATACTGGATGCCGAATGCTCTTGCAAATCCATCGCCAAAGTTATGGCTGGTTCCAGACTGAAGTGCTTTTCCATCATGCATCAGTGCTTCGATTGTATAAGTATCCTGTGCTCCTGCGAATTTCTCACTCTCTGTCTTACGTCCGGAAACTACCGGGATTGCAAGAACATCCTGTGCAAAGTCTCTGTAGACTCTCCACATCTGTTTTGTACGCTCTTCTGCTTCTTCGTATGTTGCATGGATTGTATGTCCTTCCTGCCACAGGAACTCTCTGGAACGAAGGAATGGTCTTGTTGTCTTCTCCCAACGAAGAACGGAACACCACTGATTCCACACCTTAGGAAGATCACGGTAAGACTGAACTGTCTTGCTCCAGACATCACAGAACAGTGTCTCAGATGTAGGACGGATACAGAATCTTTCCTGAAGTTCTTCCAGTCCACCATGTGTTACCCATGCAACTTCCGGTGCAAATCCTTCGATATGATCCTTTTCTTTCTGAAGAAGGCTTTCCGGGATCATAACCGGAAGGTATACATTCTCTACTCCTGTCTCTTTGAAACGTGCATCCAGGTTCTTCTGAATATTCTCCCACAGAGCATATCCGTTCGGAAGGTAGTTCATACATCCTTTAACACCTGAATAATCACACAGTTTTGCTTCACGCACAACATCCGTATACCACTGAGCAAAATCTTCTTCTCTGGCAGTGATATTCTGTACTAATTTCTTTGCCATTGTTCTTCTCCTTTTTGTTTTTTTGCATTGCTGTCCCCTGACAGCAGTTTGCTTTTATCAGGAAATATTTTCCTAACATATAAAAAATCGCCGGGATATCGCATCCCCACGATAGGGACCGAATATCTCCGGCGGTACCACCCTAATTAATGCAATACATCCATTCTATAATCAAAACCAACACAAATGATCTCTGTATCTGCATTCACTTTCTTCTCCTTTAACGCAGGACCTACGCTGTACTTTCATACAGGGACTCCCGGGCCGGTTCCATACCGTAATGCAAAGGCTCTCACCTGCCGCCTTCTCTCTGAAGCATGCTGCGTATCTACTATTCCCGTTCAACGTCAGTTATCAAATGAAATTCTAACTGATAAAACACCCGCTGTCAAGCCAAAAAGCTTTATCCTCTGATTTCCAGAAGCTTTGCTTTCAATTCATTTTCCATATTGCGAAGTTCCGCCTCCGCTTCCCGGCGTTTTTCTCTTCCTTCTCTCTGAATGTTCATCACTTCATCCAATGTAGAGATCAGTGATTCATTTGTTGCTTTCAATGTCTCGAGATCTGCAATTCCTCTTTCAGACTCTTTTGCAGTCTCAATTGTGGACATTTTTAATGTCTCCGCATTCTTCTTCAACAGTTCATTTGTCATATCCGTCACCTGTCTCTGTGCTGCCGCCGCCTGTGAAGAATGTTCTACTCCAAGTGCGAGAAGCATCTGACTCTTCCACAACGGGATCGTATTCACGATTGTAGACTGGATCTTCTCTACCATCTGTGTATCATTATTCTGAACCAGACGGATCTGTGGTGCGGTCTGGATGGAGATCATTCTCGTCAGTTCAAGATCATGTAACTTCTTTTCAAAACGGTTGCACATCGAATCCAGATCTTTTGCTGCCTGCGCATCTTCCGGGAGGCCGCTTACCTGAGCTTTGCTCATCAATTCAGCAAGTTGTGTGCTTCTTACTTCTTCCAGTTTTTTCTTTCCTGCAAGAATATACATAGAAAGCTCTTTAAAATAAGTAAGATTCAGATCATACATTTTATCGAGTATCGCAACATCTTTTAAAAGCTGCACCTGATGGTTGTCCAGTGCTTTCACGATCTGATTCACATTTTCTTCGGCTTTCGAATACTTTGCTTTCATAGATTCAACTTTATTCGATGCTTTCTTAAATATTCCAAGAAATCCTTTGCTCTCTTCTTCATCAAAGCTCTTCAGTTCAGTTACAACATTCGTAAGCAGTGTACCAACTTCTCCCAGATCCTTTGACTTCACATTTTCCAAAGCACTTTCTGAGAAATCTGCCATCTTTTTCTGTGTACCTGCGCCATACTGAAGAATCATAGAAGAATTCGTCAGATCGATCTGCTGTGCAAATGCATCTACCATCCTGCGCTCTTCTTCTGTCAGGATCGTATCATCCAGCTTCGGTTCTTCCGGCTGCACCGCCGGTTTCTTTTCTTCTTCCGCTTGAAACGGTTCCAGTGTCAGTGTTGGCACTGTGCTTACATCCTTGAATTCATCACTCATAGTAATCCTCCACTTCTGTTTGTAACTGTTTTGATTCATTATCTGTTTGGGAAATCATTATTTTTTCAGCCCGTCTTCTGTCAGACCTTCCTGAGCAAGCATTGTATGAAGCACTGAAATATCTGAAGATACATCCCATGCTGTATCCTGGAACAGACTGTCCAGTAATTTCTCAAATGCAAGATTCAATGTATCTATCGTATCTTCAATCTCTTTCTTGGAAGAAATGATATTTTCTCCCTGTACCGGCTGTGCATCCAGCTCTTCATACGCTTCAAGAAGTTTCATCGTTGTCGGAAGATAATAATCCATCATTCTTCGCATATCATTCACCGAATCCGGATTCTGCTCCACGCGGTCAAAAATACGATCCACGAGCAGTTCCATGCGGGAAATCTTTGCCGAAATCACTTCTCCCGGAATTGCGTCATTCGCTGCCTTAATCTTTCTCACATATTCATCTCCTGCCTGTACGATCTTCTGTACTTCCGGTGAAAGTCTGTCATACTCTTCCTGCATCTTTTTCTGAGCAGCCTGCTCCTCTGCCTTGCGCTGTTTCATGTCTTCCATAAGAGCTGTATACTGATTCCATGCATGTTCACTGACCATCAGGCAGGATTCTTTCTCATCCAGATGTCCCTGACAGAACCAGCCTTTTGTAATCATTTTTTTCACATCTTTCAGAACCTTTCTGACATCTCGCCCTGTCGCAGAAGCAATTTCCTTAATATCACAAAATTCCCGGTCTTTCAGAACAGATACATATTGGCGAAACCTTCCCACCGTACGTACCATATCTACTCCTACATAAGTCATCACTGCAAAAGATATAAAAGCAACTGCAAAAATTCCAATGATCAGACCACTGACTACATCAAACGCTGTGATCACACTTCCAATCAAAGTGATGATAAGGAAAATAACAGAAGTCAATCCAAATACAGCTCCTGTCGCTGCCAGAAAAGTTCCGCCGATCTTTACCGAAGTTCCTTTGAGATATCTTGGAGTCACCGGTACCGGACGATTCTGACTATAATTTCTCATTTCCGACATCTTCGATTCTTGATTCGGACGATACCCCTGGTTTTCTGCACCTGATCTGCTTCCGGTATTCTTTTTATTTCCATATAATGGCTGTCCGGTCTTCGGATCTCTGTACCAGCCACCGTTTTTAATCCCTGCCGAGACGCAGTCCATCGCATGGTTCACCGTATCAGACACCATCTGGTTCAATCTGCTGTAATCCTTTGTATCAATTGCATCCTGTATCGTCTGCTTTATCTCTTCTCCAAAATGTTCCCAGTCATTATTCATTGATGTTCTCCTTAAAAGCTTGACCTGATTCGTTTGCATCATGTATCATTATAACATTATTAATTCTCAGTTTAGACGCAACTTTAGCGATTGTCAAGAAAGAAGGATACAACTATGATTTCATCACTTACCCCTGAAATAATATATGAGGACAAGGATATTATCGTCTGTCATAAACCTGCTGGAGTTCCTACCCAGAGCAGCCGCATTGGCACAAAAGATATGGTCAGTATTTTAAAAAATCATCTGATAAAAAATACTGCTAAAAAAACCTCTTCACGCGAACCTTATCTTGCTGTCATCCATCGGCTGGACCAACCGGTAGAAGGACTTCTTGTTTTTGCAAAAACACCTGCTGCCGCAAAGGAACTTTCCCGCCAGCTTACCACATCTGGTTTTGGGAAATATTACCGTGCACAGGCTTTAGGCATTTTCGAACACAACGAAGGAACTCTGGAAGACTATCTTGTAAAAGACGGACGAACCAACACCTCCCGTGTCTGTGAAGAAAATGTGCCTGATGCAAAGTATGCACGACTTCATTATAAAGTAATCCATACAGATACACTTCCTTCTGGTGAACCTTTTTCCCAACTGGAAATTCATCTGGATACCGGGCGTCATCATCAGATCCGCGTACAGTTTGCACATGCCGGACACCCTCTGCTCGGGGATCGGAAATATGGCACTGCCGCATGCACTTCACGACAGTTGATGCTTTGTGCCTGTCGACTGGAATTCACACATCCGACAACCGGTGAAAAAATGGTTTTTCATTTATAAGACAAAAAGGAAAAGTGCAGTGATCGGACAATCACTGCACTTTTCCTTTCGCCTGTTTCCTATCTATTGTATTAGCCCTGCCTTTACTTGTCATTTATCCAAGATAAGAGCAGCACCACAATACCCTACATCTCGTCAACAACCAACGGCTCCGGCTCTTCTTCAAGTGCCTGCTGATATCTTGCAAGAATTGTTGACTGAATTCGTTCTCTTGTTCCTGAATTGATCGGATGTGCGATATCACGATACTCACCATCTAATGCTTTTTTACTTGGCATTGCAATGAAAAGCCCCTTTTCACCTTCGATCACTTTGATATCATGAACAACAAACTCCTCATCAATTGTGATAGATACTACTGCTTTTAACTTTCCCTCTTTCGCAACTTTACGTACACGTACATCTGTAATCTGCATATTACAGTTCCCCTTTCTCTTTTGCATTACACGGAATATGAACACCCTTTTTCAAGGTTTTCGTGCTTATCTTGGCTTATAATGCATATCTTTCATTCTTTTCAATAACTATTTTAATTCCGTCTTCCCCTACATGTCTTGTATTCGCACGGATCGTATCCCTGCTCTCTACAATACAGTTCTCAATGTATGTATTATCTCCAAGATATACATCATTCAATATGATAGAGTTCTTGATCACGCAATTATTTCCAACAAATACTTTCTTGAAAATAACTGAGTTCTCTATCGTTCCATTAATAATACTTCCACTTCCAACCAGACTGTTCTTCACGATCGCACCCGGATTATATTTTGCCGGTGGCTGATCACTCACCTTAGAATATACACTTGGCAGATCCTTGAAGAAATATTTTCTCACTTCCGGTTTCAGGAAATCCATATTCGTCTTGTAATATGCATCTACTGTTGAAATATTATTCCAATAGCTTTCAATCTTATAACCATAAATCTTCTTTACATTCTTATAACGGATCAGGATATCATTTACGAAATCATGTCTCTCTTCTTCCGCACATTGTTCTACAAGATCGATTAGCAGTCTTCTGCGGATCACATAAATTCCTGTAGAGATTGTCTGTGATCTTGCAATCATCGGTTTTTCTTCAAATTCTTCGATTCTGCAAGATTCATTCATCTTAACGGTTCCGAATCTTGTCGCATCTTCTCCTGCTCCAAGTTCTTTACAAACAACAGTGATATCTGCTTTCTTCGCAATATGATATTCCAGCACTTTATTATAATCCATCTTATAGACTGCATCACCTGATGTAATGATTACATAAGGTTCATGACATCTTCTCAGGAAATCCAGATTCTGATAAATCGCATCCGCAGTTCCTCTGTACCAGTAACCGTTATCATCTGTGATCGTAGGTGTGAATACATATAATCCACCTTGTTTTCTTCCGAAATCCCACCATTTGGAGGAATTCAGATGCTCATTCAAAGAACGGGCATTGTACTGTGTCAGCACAGCAACTTTCTGGATATGAGAGTTTGTCATATTACTTAATGTAAAGTCAATTGCGCGATAGCTTCCGGCAACCGGCATTGCTGCTGCCGCACGTCTTGAAGTCAGCTCTTTCATCTTTCTGCTGTTACCGCCGGCTAAAATAATTCCTACTGCTCTCATACTCTGTCACCTGCCTTTATCAATGTCTCACCGCTTGCAAGTACTCCATCTATGTAATCCTCGGATGATGTCACTCCACTGATGGCGGTATTCTTTCCAATCTGTACTCCTCCCGGAATCACTGAATTCTCTCCGATCGTAGCCAGTCCACCGCTGTAAATATTCGGTTTCATCTTATTCGGGACTTCACTTCCGATTCCGATAGAAACATCATTTCCAATTACCGTGTCTTCTGCTATGATTGCTTTCTCGATCACGCAGTTTTCTCCGATCGTGACTCCCTGCATAATAATTGAGTCACGGACTACGCTGCCCTTTCCTACAGTAACACTTCCTCCAAGAACAGAACTGTGGACTTCTCCGTAAATTTCTGTTCCGTTTGCAATGATACATCTGTCTACAACAGCATTCTCTGCAATATACTGTGGAGGAATATTCGCACTGTTCGTATAAATCTTCCAGAATTCTTCATAAAGATTAAACTCCGGAATGATATCGATCAGTTCCATATTCGCTTCCCAATAAGAGCTGAGTGTTCCAACATCTTTCCAGTATCCGTTGTACTCATATGCAAACAGCCTGTCCCCTTTTTCATGACAATATGGAATAATGTGTTTTCCGAAATCACAGTTTGGCTGGTCTTTCAGCTTGATAAGTGCCTCTTTAAGAACCGGCCAGCTAAAGATATAGATTCCCATTGATGCCAGATTACTGCTTGGCTTCTCAGGCTTCTCTTCGAATTCTTTGATCCTGCTGTCCTGATCTGTCACTACAATTCCGAAACGGCTTGCTTCTTCCATCGGCACCGGCATTGCTGCAATTGTCACATCAGCATTGTTTGCCTTGTGGAAATCAAGCATCACTTCATAATCCATCTTATAAATATGATCTCCTGAAAGAATCAGTACATAGTCCGGATTATAAGTCTCTATGTAATTCAGATTCTGATAAATGGCATTCGCTGTTCCTGTATACCACTCACTGTTTGTACTCTTCTCATATGGTGGGAGAACTGATACCCCTCCAACGTTGCGGTCCAGATCCCACGGAATTCCAATTCCAATATGTGTATTCAGGCGAAGCGGCTGATACTGTGTCAGTACACCAACCGTATCGATTCCCGAGTTAATACAGTTGCTAAGCGGGAAATCAATAATACGGTACTTTCCACCAAAAGCAACTGCTGGTTTTGCAACTTTTGATGTAAGTACTCCAAGTCGACTGCCCTGTCCACCCGCCAGCAGCATGGCAATCATTTCCTTCTTATACATTACGTCACCTCATTTCAAGTAAGCTAGAATCATTATACCATATATTTAGAAATAACAAACATATTTTACAATTTTTTTCATACTTTTTTCTCCTTTTTATCAATTTCTACCAAAAAGATCTTCTTTCTTTTTTTTCGATATATAGTATAATATAAACGATATAGAAGATTTATGACTAAAATCACAAGTTATTTTATAAAATCTATTAAAGAAAGGGCGTATCTCAATGTATAAAATCAATTTTGAAAAGCCGATACATATTCATTTTATTGGAATTGGCGGAATCAGTATGAGCGGTCTTGCTGAGATTCTTCTGGAAGAAGGATTTACTGTATCCGGTTCAGATTCAAAGGAGTCTCCACTCACAAAGAAGCTGGAGTCTGAAGGTGCCATCATCCATTACGGACAGTGTGCCGAGAACATTTCTGACGGAATTGACTGTGTTGTATACACTGCTGCGATCAATAAAGCTAATCCGGAGCTTATGGAAGCTGTTGCCCGCAAAATTCCAATGCTTACACGCGCAGAGCTGCTTGGACAGCTGATGAAAAATTACAAGACACCGATCGCTGTATCCGGTACTCATGGAAAAACTACTACTACATCCATGATCTCTCATATTTTACTTGCAGCCGATCTGGATCCTACAATTTCTGTCGGCGGTATTCTCAAGGCAATCGGTGGTAACATCCGCGTTGGAAAATCCGAGACTTTTATCACAGAAGCCTGTGAGTATACAAACAGTTTCCTTCATTTTTATCCGAAGATCAGTGTCATCCTCAATATTGAGGAAGATCATCTGGACTTCTTCAAGGATCTTGAAGACATCAGACATTCTTTCCATCAGTTTGCAGCACTTCTTCCTTCTGATGGAACTTTGATCATCAATGGTGATATTGACAATTATCAGGAGATTTATGACAGTCTTGACTGCAATGTGATCACTTATGGTTCTTCTGATATGCTTGACTACAGTGCTTCTAACATCACTTATGATGAAAAAGGGCTTGTTGCATTTGATCTTATAAAGAACGGAAAAGTGGTTGACCATATCCAGCTTTCTGTAACAGGTGATCATAATGTGTCAAATGCACTTGCATCTATTGCTACTGCTGAACTGCTTCAGATTCCAATGGAAACAATTAAAAAAGGAATTCTTTCTTTCAGTGGAACAGACCGTCGTTTCGAATACAAGGGAACATTTAACGGTGTAACTGTTGTCGATGATTATGCACATCATCCGACAGAGATTGCCGCTACTCTAAAGGCTGCACAGCACTACCCACACAATCAGGTATGGTGTGTCTTCCAGCCACATACTTATACGAGAACAAAAGCTTTCTTCCATGAATTTGCAGAGGCTCTTTCTCACACGGATCATCTGGTGCTTGCAGATATCTATGCAGCTCGTGAGACAGATACTCTCGGAGTTTCTTCTGCCGGTCTTGCAGAGGAAGCACGTAAACTTGGAACAGATGCACATTACCTTCCAAGTTTTGAAGAAATAGAAGCTTTCCTTAAAGAAAACTGCAAATCCGGAGATCTCCTGATCACAATGGGAGCCGGAGATGTTGTCAAAATCGGCGAAGACCTTTTAAAATAAGGCTTTCTCAATAACTTTACTAAACTATTCTGTGGAAAAGTTTACATAGATATTCACGTGCATGTGAACTTTTCCACACTTTATCCACATTTTCTCCACATAGTTATCTACAAAAAAGTCCTAGTTACCCACTCGAAAATTCTTTTTAAGATTCTCATATGATGTTATAATATTCACACTAAAGAGAAGAAGATATAGATTTCAGGTTGCCCCTCATCAGACAGAGCAAATGGCAATTGGTTAATACATAGAGAAAGCAGGATAAGTTATGAAGACTTTGGTTTTAAAGAATAATTTTCAGATGAATATGACAATGCTGCCGAACAGCTTTGTAGATCATTATATGGCGAATGCGAACGGAGAGTTTGTAAAAGTATACCTTTTTCTTCTCCGTCATGTTGAGGATGCTGCATCTTCTCTGAGCATCTCCATGATCGCAGATTATCTGAATAATACAGAGAATGATGTTCTTCGCGCTTTCCGTTACTGGGAATCTGTCGGTCTTCTCAGACTTGGACACGGACCGGACGGTGGAATCACTGCCGTTGAATTTCTTCGCGATGAGGAAGAGAATACTTGTGGAGATACAACTGATTTTTCCGGCTGTGCATCAGGCTATCCACAGGATTCAATTCCAACTCAGACTCCGGTAGCTCCGGTAACAGAGTTCCGCTCAGAAGCTGTTTCTGCACCGGTAGAAAGCAGTATCCAGACTCCTGTTTCCAATGCGGTTCCTCTTGATACATTCCGTGCCCAGAAGGAGATCAAGTCTCTCCTGTTTATCACAGAACAGTACCTTGGCAAGACACTGACGCATACGGATGTCGACACAATTACTTACTTCTATGATACGCTGCATATGTCTGCTGATTTGATTGAATATCTGATTGAATCCTGTGTAGAGAACGGACATAAGAGTATGCATTATATCCAGAAGGTTGCCATTTCCTGGGTAGAGAACGGAATTGAAACTATATCACAGGCAAAAGAACAGGCTGCTGCATACAGCCGTAACTGCTACACGGTTTTGAATGCATTCGGCATTAAGAACAGAGGACCTGCCTCTTCCGAACTGGAATATATTAATAAATGGGCTGATACTTATGGATTTTCCACTGACATCATTCAGGAAGCCTGTCGCAGAACAATCTCTGCCATCCATCAGCCAAGTTTTGAATATGCTGACTCCATTCTCACAAAATGGTATGAATGCAATATTCATCATCTGACTGATATCAATGCTTTGGATCATGAATTCCAGAAAGAACGTTCCTTACATAGAAGTCCTGTCACAAAACCAAAGAATGTCACAAGAAATCTGAATAATTTTGAGAGACGTTCCTACGACATGGATTCTCTGGAAGAGCAGCTTCTGAAGAGCAACTAACGAAAAAGCAATGATTTAGAAGGTCAATTATTTTAAAGAGAAATTAAAAGGAGTCTTTTCATGGGATTAAAAAATTCACAGTACCATGCAATCATGCGTAAATATGAGCAAAAACAATTACATAGCCATGACATTCAGGTGGCCCGGTATGAAGAAGTCTATAAAAAGCTCCCTGAATTTAAAACACTTGATGACTCCATTGCCTCACTGTCTATTCAGCATGGAAAGAAACTACTTGATGGAGATACCAGTGCAGTTGATGCTTTAAAGAAAGATCTTGCAGAATTACGTAATCGTAAGATTCATCTGCTCAAATCAGCCGGCTTCCCAGAAGATTATCTGGAGCCGGTTTACGACTGTCCGGATTGTAAAGACACCGGATATATTGGTAATCAAAAATGCCATTGTTTCAAAAAAGCAATCATTGGATTGCTTTATGACCAGTCAAATATTAAAAAATTCCCTGTAGAAACAGATTTTAGCAATTTCAGACTTGACTATTATCCGGTTTCACATTACGATAAGAAAACGGGACGTTCTTCTCGTTCCATGATGGAAGATACTTTGCGCATCTGCCATCATTTTATCGACAGCTTTGGTACAGAGTTTAACAATCTCTTTTTCTATGGAGATGTCGGTGTTGGGAAAACCTTTCTCTCCACCTGTATCGCAAAAGAGATTATGAACAGAGAATATTCTGTTTTGTATTTTTCTGCTCCACAGCTTTTTAATACTCTTGCCAAGAATGCATTTGACAAAAATGACATTGATGCACATAACATGTGTGAATACATTTTTGACTGTGATCTGCTTATTATTGATGATCTTGGTACAGAGTACACAAATGCCTTTATTGCATCACAGTTTTTTACTTGCATCAACGAAAGGCTACTGCATAGGAAATCAACGATTATTTCAACAAACCTTTCTTTGGAGTCGCTCGCTGATCTTTATACTGAGCGTTCTTTCTCCAGAATTACAAGCAGATATAGTCTGTTGAAAATAGTCGGTGATGATATACGTATTAAAAAGAAGTTAGAACATTAGGAGGATTATGACTCATGTTAAGTCGTTCAGAACGTATCTTGGAGAACATACCAGTAGGAAGCCTTGGAATCATTCCTTTACTTGGCTGTGAAGAGCTTGGAAATAAGGTAAATGATTACCTTGTTAAATGGCGTCGTGAAAGTGCTCACGAGCACAAGAATGACGTTGCTTTCTCGGGATATGAGAAAGATAATTATCTGATCAATGCCAGTGTACCGCGTTTTGGTTCTGGTGAAGCCAAAGGTATCCTTGGAGAATCCGTACGAGGAAAAGATATTTACCTGATGGTTGATGTATGTAATTATAATGTTACTTACTCTCTGACAGGAAACACAAACCATATGTCACCGGATGACCATTTCCAGAACTTAAAGAGAATCATTGCTGCTGTAGGTGGTAAGGGACGTCGTATTAACGTTATTATGCCATTCCTTTATGAAAGCCGTCAGCATAAGAGAACTTCCCGTGAATCTCTTGACTGCGCGCTTGCGCTTCAGGAGCTTGTTCGCATGGGTGTAGACAACATTATTACTTTTGATGCACATGACCCACGTGTATCAAATGCAATTCCGCTGAGTGGATTTGAGACAATCTCACCAACTTATCAGTTCATCAAAGGTCTTCTTCGCAAGGTAAAGGATCTTCAGATTGACAGTGAACATATGATGGCGATCAGTCCGGATGAAGGTGGTACAAACCGTGCTGTATATCTTGCCAACGTTCTTGGTCTGGATATGGGTATGTTCTACAAACGCCGTGATTACACTCAGATTGTAAACGGACGTAACCCTATCGTTGCTCATGAATTCCTCGGAAGCTCTGTAGAGGGCAAAGATGTAATTATTATTGATGATATGATTTCTTCCGGTGATACAGTTCTTAAGATTTCTTCTCTCCTCAAGGAAAGAGGAGCAGGCAGAATTTATATCTGCTCTACTTTCGGACTGTTTACAAACGGACTCGAGAAATTTGATGAGGCTCATAAGGCAGGAGTGTTTGACAAACTGCTCACTACAAACCTAATCTATCAGTCTCCTGAGCTTCTTGCAAAAGATTACTACATTTCCTGTGATATGAGTAAATATATCGCCCTGATCATTGATACTCTTAATCATGATCAGTCCGTAAGCTATCTGCTCAACCCGGTTGACAGGATCAACCGCTGCGTAAGCAATTATATGGCTCAGTATGATGAGAAATAAATAACTTCTGTA
>OINC01000093.1_pt1 | contig 13233 bp, 7 predicted proteins | sample 1585151 | NCBI WGS metagenome assembly OINC01 (sample SAMN02674597, study PRJEB24791) | human gut metagenome, SKBSTL013 | isolation source: stool | host: Homo sapiens | place: USA
TGGTGAAGGAGGACGTGTTCACCTCCATCCACATCGAGGAGTACGAGACCGAGAGCCGCGACACCAAGCTGGGACCCGAAGAGATCACCCGCGACATCCCCAACGTTTCTGAGGACGCCCTGAAAGATCTGGACGAGCGCGGCATCATCCGCATCGGTGCCGAGGTCAAGAGCGGCGATATTCTGGTCGGTAAGGTCACCCCGAAGGGCGAGACCGAGCTGACCGCTGAGGAGCGCCTGCTGCGCGCCATCTTCGGCGAGAAGGCCCGCGAGGTGCGCGACACCTCTCTGCGTGTGCCTCACGGCGCATACGGCATCATTGTGGATGTCAAGGTCTTTACCCCGGAGAACAGCGACGAGCTGCAGCCCGGTGTGCGCGAGGTCGTCCGCTGCTACATCGCTCAGAAGCGCAAGATCAGCGTCGGCGATAAGATGGCAGGCCGTCACGGCAACAAGGGTGTCGTTTCCCGCATCCTGCCGCAGGAGGATATGCCCTACCTGCCCGACGGCACCCCGCTGGACATCGTGCTGAACCCCCTGGGCGTGCCTTCCCGTATGAACATCGGTCAGGTGCTGGAAGTCAACCTGGGCTATGCAGCCAAGGCCTGCGGCATCAAGGTCATGACCCCCGTCTTCGACTCCGCCCGCGAGGCTGACATCGGCGATACCTTCGATACCGCCCGCGAGATGTGGCACGGCGAGAATGCACCTGCATACCCCACCAAGCTCCCCAAGATCATGGGCGAGAAGGGCCACATCATCGACTTCTCCAAGATTGAGCTGGATCGTGACGGCAAGACCACCGTTTACGATGGCCGTACCGGTGAAAAGTTTGATAACCGCGTTACCGTTGGTTATATGTACTACCTCAAGCTGCATCACCTGGTCGACGATAAGATCCACGCCCGTTCCACCGGCCCCTACTCTCTGGTCACTCAGCAGCCTCTGGGCGGCAAGGCTCAGTTCGGCGGTCAGCGCTTCGGCGAGATGGAGGTCTGGGCACTGGAAGCTTACGGCGCCGCTTACACCCTGCAGGAGATCCTGACTGTCAAGTCCGATGATGTGGAGGGTCGTGTCAAGACCTACGAGGCCATCGTCAAGGGCGAGCCCATCCCGCAGCCCGGCATCCCCGAGTCCTTCCGCGTTATGCTGAAGGAACTGCAATCTCTGGGTATGGACGTGATCGTGCAGGATAAGGACGGCAACGAGATCGATATGCGCCAGAACTTCGACGACGAAGAGACCGGCTTTGATATGCGTGACGTTGCCGGTACCGAGACTGTGGTGCAGGAGAGCGAACTGACTGATTACAACATCAAGGACGCCGATGCAGGTTTCGATGATCCTTCTGTGCTGGAGGACGATAACTCCGGTGCCGAGGCTCCGGCTGCTTCTGACGAAGTAGATTTCTGATCTGGATACACAACACAGCCTTCCCCCTTGGCCGCGTGCTGCGGCAGGGGAGAAGCGCCTGTGATCCTATAACAGAAAAGCCGCCTGTATCATCGAAACAACTAGAGATTAAGAAAGGGTTCGTTTCATGGAAAACAACGTTTTCGATTCCATTAAAATCGGCCTTGCCTCCCCGGAGCAGATCCGCGCTTGGAGCTACGGCGAGGTCAAAAAGCCCGAAACCATCAACTACCGCACCCTGAAGCCGGAGCGTGACGGCCTGTACTGCGAGCGCATTTTTGGACCTACCAAGGACTGGGAGTGCCACTGCGGTAAGTACAAGCGCATCCGTTACAAGGGCAAGGTGTGCGATCGCTGCGGCGTCGAGGTCACCAAGGCCAAGGTCCGCCGTGAGCGTATGGGTCACATCGAGCTGGCCGCTCCTGTGAGCCACATCTGGTACTTCAAGGGCATCCCCAGCCGCATCGGCCTGATGCTGGACATCAGCCCCCGCCTGCTGGAAAAGGTGCTGTACTTTGCAAGCTATATCGTCACCGATCCCGGTCTGACCCCGCTGGACAAGAAGCAGCTGCTGACCGAGAAGGAATACCGCGAAATGCGCGATCGTTACGGCGACGAGTTCGAGGCTGCCATGGGCGCCGAGGCTGTCCAGACCCTGCTGAAGGAGATCGATCTGGATCAGCTGAGTGCTGAGCTGACCGCTGAGGTGGAAAAGTCCTCCGGCCAGAAGAAGGTCCGTATCCTGAAGCGTCTGGAGGTCGTTGAGGCATTCCGCATTTCCGGCAACCGCCCCGAGTGGATGGTCATGGATGTGCTGCCTGTGCTGCCGCCTGACCTGCGCCCCATGGTCCAGCTGGACGGCGGCCGCTTTGCCACCTCCGACCTGAATGACCTGTACCGCCGCGTCATCAACCGCAACAACCGTCTGCGCCGCCTGCTGGAGCTGGGCGCTCCTGACATCATCGTGCGCAACGAGAAGCGGATGCTGCAGGAGGCTGTGGACAGCCTGATCGACAACGGCCGCCGCGGCCGTCCGGTCACCGGCCCCAACAACCGCGCACTGAAGAGCCTTTCTGATCTGCTGAAGGGCAAGCAGGGCCGCTTCCGTCAGAACCTGCTGGGCAAGCGTGTTGACTACTCCGGCCGTTCCGTTATCGTCGTCGGCCCTGAGCTGAAGATGGATCAGTGCGGTCTGCCCAAGGAGATGGCTCTGGAGCTGTTCAAGCCCTTTGTCATGAAGGATCTGGTGGAGAAGGGCATTGCCAACAACATCAAGTCCGCCCGCAAGATGGTCGAGCGCGCAAAGCCCGAGGTCTGGGACAGCCTCGAGACCGTCATCAAGGGTCACCCCGTGCTGCTGAACCGTGCACCTACCCTGCACCGTCTGGGCATTCAGGCCTTCAACCCCGTGCTGGTGGAAGGCCGTGCCGTCAAGCTGCACCCGCTGGCCTGTACCGCATTCAACGCCGACTTCGACGGCGACCAGATGGCAGTCCATCTGCCTCTGAGTGAGGATGCCTGCCGTGAGGCTAAGATGCTGATGCTGGCTTCCGGCAACCTGCTGAAGCCCTCTGACGGCGCACCTGTTACCGTGCCTACGCAGGATATGATCCTGGGCAGCTACTACCTGACCACCGTCCGCGAGAACGACGAGGGCGCAGGCAAGGTGTTCCGTGATGAGAACGAGGTTCTGATGGCTTACGCCGAGCACGTCATCACCCTGCACGCACCCATCAAGGTGCGCCGCACCATGACCATTGACGGCGTGGAGCGCACCGGTCTGGTGGATGCCACCGCCGGCCGCATCATCTTCAACAATCCCATTCCCCAGAACCTGGGCTATGTGGATCGTACCGATCCCGAGCACTGGCTGGAGTACGAGGTCAGCTTCCGCGTGACCAAAAAGACCCTGCCCGACATCATCTCCCGCTGCATGACCCGCAACGGCACCCGTGCCTGCGCAAAGATGCTGGATGCCATCAAGGCACAGGGCTACAAGTACTCCACCCTGTCGGCTATCTCTGTCGCTGTGTGTGACGCCGTGATCCCGCCCCAGAAGAGCGAGATCATTGCTGACGCCGACAAGAAGGTCTCTCAGGTCAGCAAGCTGTTCAACCGCGGCCTGATCTCCGACAACGAGCGTTACAACCAGACCATTGCCATCTGGCAGGCAACCACCGATAAGGTCTCCAAGGCTCTGGCAGACAACCTGCCCAAGGACAACGAGATCTATATGATGGCAGACTCCGGTGCTCGTGGCTCTATGAACCAGATCAAGCAGCTGGCTGGTATGCGCGGCCTGCTGGCAAACACCGCCGGTCACACCATCGAGATGCCCATTCGTGCAAACTACCGCGAAGGTCTGAACATTCTGGAATATTTCGTTTCTGCCCGTGGTGCTCGTAAGGGTCTGGCTGATACCGCTCTGCGTACCGCTGACTCCGGTTACCTGACCCGCCGCATGGTCGACGTTTCTCAGGACGTCATCGTCCGCGAGATCGACTGCGGCACCACCGATGGCCTGTGGGTCTCTGAGATCCACGAGGGCAAGGAGAAGATCGAGAGCTTCCGCGAGCGTCTGATCGGCCGTTTTGCCGTCGGCGATGTGGTCAATCCCATCACCGGCAAGGTTATCGTGCCCGAGGGCAAGATGATCGACCTGTACGATGCCAACGAGATCGAGGCAGCCGGTATCACCCGCCTGAAGATCCGCAGCCTGCTGACCTGCCGTGCAAAGACCGGCGTCTGCGCACGCTGCTACGGTTCCGATATGGCAAACGGCGAGCCGGTCCGTCTGGGCGAGTCTGTCGGCGTTATCGCCGCAGAGTCCATCGGCGAGCCTGGTACTCAGCTGACCATGCGTACCTTCCATACCGGCGGTATCGCATCTGCCGAGGATATTACACAGGGTCTGCCCCGTGTTGAGGAGCTGTTCGAGAGCCGCCGTCCCAAGAGCATGGCCATCATGAGCGAGATCTCCGGTGTGGTCTCTCAGGACGACACCAAGAAGAACGTGGTCATCAAGGTCACCGGCAAGGACGAGAACGGTGCAGAGGAAGTCAAGAGCTACTCCATCCCGTTCACCCAGCATTCCCGCGTGATGCCCGGCGACCGTGTGGAGAAGGGCGACATCATCACCCGTGAAGGTGTTCTGTATCCGCAGGATATTCTGGCAATCAAGGGTCTGGAGGATGTCCAGAACTACCTGATCAACGAGGTCCAGAAGGTCTACCGTCTGCAGGGCGTTGAGATCAACGATAAGCATATCGAGGTCATCGTCCGTCAGATGTGCCGCAAGGTGCGCGTGACCGACTCCGGCTCCTCCAACCTGATCGGCGGTGCTCTGGCAAGCCGTCTGGAGGTGGAGAACATCAATGCCGATCTGCAGAAGCGCATTGATGCAGGCGAAGAGGGCCTGAAGCTGGTAGAGTATCAGCAGGTGCTGCTGGGCATCACCAAGGCTGCTCTGGCCAACGACTCCTTCCTGTCTGCCGCTTCCTTCCAGGAGACCACCCGCGTGCTGACCGAGGCTGCCATCAAGGGCAAGGTCGACCCGCTGTCCGGTCTGAAGGAGAACGTCATCATCGGTAAGCTGATCCCCGCCGGTACCGGTCTGCCGGAGGTGCGTGAGGATCTGAAGAACCGTGAGGCTGAGCGCGATGCCGAGATCGCAGCCGAGCTGGCTGCCTCCGCACAGTAAGCGCGGCATCTGTCAGGATCTGATCCGTTAAACAAAACCGCTCCGTGGGCGAAAGCCTGCGGGGCGGTTTTTGCGTGCCAAAGGCAGCGCAGCAGGGGATGGAAAAGGCACTTTTTCTGCCAAAAACTGTCTGAAAGAAAAAATCTGGAATAAATACAAAAAAATTTGCAAAAACTGTTGACATCCGGCCGCAAAGCGGGTATTATATAACTGTTGCGCGTCCCTCATGGGGATAGTGCGGCAAAAAAGTCGGAAAATCTTCCGATGTTCATCATTAAGAAAGGAGAAACAAAATGCCTACTTTTAACCAGCTTGTACGCAAAGGCCGTGAGGTCCTGACTACCAAGAGCACCGCTCCCGCTCTGCAGAAGACTTATAACTCTCAGAAGAAGCAGTACTCTGATCTGAGCAGCCCCCAGAAGCGTGGTGTCTGCACTGCAGTTCGTACCATGACCCCCAAGAAGCCTAACTCTGCTCTGCGTAAGGTTGCTCGTGTCCGCCTCACGAATGGTATCGAGGTCACCTCTTACATTCCCGGTATCGGCCATAACCTGCAGGAGCACTCCGTCGTGCTGATCCGTGGCGGCCGTGTTAAGGACCTGCCCGGTGTGCGTTACCACATCATCCGTGGTACCCTGGATACTCAGGGTGTGGCAGGCCGTAATCAGGCCCGCTCCAAGTACGGCGCAAAGCGTCCTAAGGCCGGTGCTGCAAAGAAGTAATTGAGGACAACCGCCATAAACGGCTTTCCTTTATATAAATAACAAGTCCGCTTTTAAGCGGAGGGTAACGGTTTATGTAAGGTCAGCTCTTTGTGACACAACGGGAGTTTTATTACTTTCGAGTACCGATGATATCATTCTGTGAAGGAGGGAAGAAAGATGCCTAGAAGAGGTAACATTGCTAAGCGCGATGTCTTAGCTGATCCTATTTACAATTCCAAGATGGTCACCCGCCTGGTCAACAGCGTCATGCTGGATGGCAAGAAGGGCGTCGCTCAGAAGATCGTTTACGAAGCTTTCTCCATGATTCAGGAAAAGACCGGCAACGATCCTCTGGAGACTTTCGAGAAGGCGATGGAGAACATCATGCCCAGCCTCGAGTGCAAGACCCGCCGTGTTGGTGGCGCTAACTACCAGGTTCCCCTGGAGGTCAGCCCCGCTCGCCGCGAGACTCTGGGTCTGCGCTGGCTGACTGCCTACAGCCGCACCCGTGGTGAGAAGACCATGGCACAGCGTCTGGCTGCTGAGATCATGGATGCTGCCAACAACACTGGTAACGCCGTGAAGAAGCGTGAGGACACTCACAAGATGGCAGAAGCTAACAAGGCTTTCGCACATTTCCGTTATTGATCTGTTCTGTAGGAGGTTAATTTCATGGCTACACCCAGAGAAGTTTCTCTTCAGATGACGAGAAATATCGGCATTATGGCTCACATCGATGCCGGCAAGACGACCACTACCGAGCGTATCCTGTACTACACCGGTATCAACCATAAGATCGGTGAGGTCCACGATGGCGGTGCCACGATGGACTGGATGGTTCAGGAGCAGGAGCGTGGTATCACCATCACTTCCGCTGCTACCACCTGCTACTGGTCTCACTCCGAGACCCAGAAGGATCCGGTCGCATTCAAGAAGAATCGTCACCGCATCAACATTATCGACACTCCGGGCCACGTTGACTTCACTGTTGAGGTTCAGCGTTCTCTGCGTGTTCTGGACGGTTCTGTGACCGTTCTGGCCGCAAAGGGTGGTGTCGAGCCTCAGTCTGAGACCGTTTGGCGTCAGGCTGATGAATACAAAGTCCCCCGTATGGTGTACGTCAACAAGATGGACACCATGGGTGCTGACTTCTTCCGCTGCATCAAGATGCTGCATGATCGCCTGCATGCCAACGGCGTGGCCATCCAGCTGCCCATCGGTCAGGAAGATACCTTCCGTGGTATCGTTGACCTGGTCGATATGAACGCTGAGGTCTACTACGACGATATGGGCAACGATATGCGCACCGAGCCTATCCCCGAGGATATGCGTGAGCAGGCTGAGGAGTATCGCAACATCCTCGTTGAGGCTGTTGCCGAGAACGACGAAGAGCTGATGGAGAAGTACCTTGAGGGCGAGGAAATCACCCGCGAGGAACTGAAGAAGGCTATCCGCAAGGAAACCATTGCAAATACTCTGGTTCCCGTTGTCTGCGGCTCTTCCTACAAGAACCGCGGTGTGCAGAAGCTGCTGGACGCTATCGTTGACTATATGCCCGCTCCTACCGATGTTGAGGACATCAAGGGTGTGAATCCTGAGACCGAAGAGCAGGAGACCCGTCCGTCTTCCGACGACGCTCCCTTCGCAGCTTTGGCTTTCAAGATCGCTACCGACCCGTTCGTTGGTAAGCTGGCATACTTCCGTGTGTACTCCGGTAAGGTTGAGGCAGGTACTACTGTTTACAACTCCGTGAAGGACAGCAAGGAGCGTATGGGTCGCATCCTGCAGATGCACTCCAACCACCGCAAGGATATCGACTGCTGCTATGCAGGTGATATTGCTGCTGTTGTCGGTCTGAAGAACACCACCACTGGTGATACTCTGTGTGATGAGAATCATCCCATCATTCTGGAGTCCATGAAGTTCCCCGAGCCCGTTATCCGCGTTGCAATTGAGCCCAAGACCAAGGCCGGCAACGAGAAGATGGGCATCGCGCTGGCAAAGCTGGCCGAAGAGGATCCGACCTTCAAGACCTACACCGATGAAGAGACCGGCCAGACCATTATTGCTGGTATGGGCGAGCTGCATCTGGAGATCATCGTTGACCGTCTGCTGCGCGAGTTCAAGGTTGAGGCAAACGTGGGCGCACCTCAGGTTGCTTACCGTGAGACCATCCGCAAGGAGGCCAACCAGGAGACCAAGTACGCACGTCAGTCCGGTGGTAAGGGCCAGTACGGTCACGTTAAGATCAAGATCGAGCCCAACGAGCCCGGCAAGGGTTATGAGTTCGTCAACGCTATCGTTGGCGGCGCTATCCCGAAGGAATACATCCCTGCTATCGACAACGGTATTCAGGGTGCTATGAAGGCTGGCGTTCTGGCAGGCTATCCTGTTGTTGATGTCAAGGTCACCCTGTGGGATGGTTCTTATCATGAGGTCGACTCCTCTGAAATGGCCTTCTCCATCGCTGGCTCTATGGCATTCAAGGATGCTATGCGCAAGGCTGATCCTATTATCACCGAGCCCATCATGAAGGTTGCTGTTATCGTTCCTGATGAATATCTGGGCGATGTCATCGGCGACCTGAACGCTCGCCGTGGTCAGATTCAGGGCATGGAAGCTATGGCTGGCACCCAGCGTGTTAACGCATTTGTGCCTCTGGCTCAGATGTTCGGCTACGCTACCGACCTGCGTTCCAAGACTCAGGGTCGTGGCCAGTATGTTATGGAGCCCTCTCACTACGAGCCGGTTCCCAAGAACATTGCTGACCAGATCATTGCTGGCCGCACCAAGGGCTGATTCCTGAAAAATGGATAAAGATTTTGCCGGGGTAGTGTAACCTCGGCAAAATTTCCTGTAAAAGCACTTGATTTTACAGGGCAAATTTAGTAGAATAGCCTTGCAGTGCAATGTCTGCATTTTGCAGGGTTGTTGTAACCAATATCAAAACCTAAATTAAGGGAGGATATTCCAATGGCTGAAAAGGCAAAGTTCGACCGTTCTAAGCCGCATGTGAACATCGGCACCATCGGTCACGTTGACCACGGCAAGACCACTCTGACCGCTGCTATCACCAAGTACCTGGCTCTGAAGGGTGATGCAGAGTTCATGGACTACGCTAACATCGATAAGGCTCCTGAGGAGCGTGCTCGTGGTATCACGATCAACTCCGCTCACGTTGAGTATCAGACCGAGAAGCGTCACTACGCTCACGTTGACTGCCCGGGCCATGCTGACTACGTTAAGAACATGATCACTGGTGCTGCTCAGATGGACGGCGCTATTCTGGTCGTTGCTGCTACCGATGGTCCCATGCCCCAGACCCGTGAGCACATCCTGCTGGCTCGTCAGGTCGGCGTGCCCTATATCGTTGTGTTCATGAACAAGTGCGATATGGTCGACGACGAAGAGCTGCTGGATCTGGTCGAGATGGAGATCCGTGAGCTGCTGACCGAGTACGACTTCCCCGGCGACGACACCCCGATCATTCGTGGTTCCGCTCTGAAGGCTCTGGAGGCTCCCAACGATCCCGAGGATCCTGCTTACGCTTGCATCAAGGAGCTGATGGACGCTGTTGACACCTATATCCCCAACCCCGATCGTGAGGAAGACAAGCCCTTCCTGATGCCCATCGAGGATGTCATGACCATTTCTGGCCGTGGTACCGTTGCTACCGGTCGTGTTGAGCGTGGTATGGCCAAGGTTGGCGATGCTATGGAGATCGTCGGCATCAAGCCCGACCGTCTGAACACCACCATCACCGGTCTGGAGATGTTCCGTAAGTCTCTGGACTTCGCTGAGGCTGGCGATAACATCGGCGCTCTGCTGCGTGGTGTTGATCGTTCCCAGATCGAGCGTGGCCAGGTTCTGGCTAAGCCCGGTTCTGTGCACCCCCACAACGTCTTTGAGGCTCAGGTCTACGTCCTGACCAAGGACGAAGGCGGCCGTCACACTCCCTTCTTCTCCAACTATCGTCCTCAGTTCTACTTCCGTACCACTGACGTGACCGGCATCATCACCCTGCCCGAAGGCACCGAGATGTGCATGCCCGGCGATAACGTCATGATGCACGTTGAGCTGCTGACCCCCGTTGCTATGGAAGAGGGCCTGCGTTTCGCTATCCGTGAGGGTGGCCGTACCGTTGGTTCCGGCGTTGTTGGCAAGATCATTGAGTGATTTTGTCCTTGAACGTAAGTTCCAAGGCTAATTAGCAATTTATAAAGACCTTCCCGTTCCGGAGAGCGGGAAGGTCTTTTTGTTTGCTTATGGCAGCTGCAAACGGCTTTGTTTCACAGCTCCTTTACCGGGTCAGGGTGTTGTAGCAGTCTGCAAAGGCCTGCAGAAAGACGGTCACTTCCTCCTCTGTGGTAAGATGACTCAGGCTGATGCGCCAGGAGGAAAGGGCGTTGCGCCGGTCTTGACTGACTGCAAGCACTGCGCGGGAAGGCAACCCATCGGACGAACAGGCGGATTTGACTGAGACACACACCCCGCGTGCGTCCAGCTCCCGCTGGAACACGGTACCCTTTACGCCTTGCACGCTCAGGTTCAGGATATGCGGCACAGCGTTTGCCGGGCTGTTGATACGTACTTTTGGATAGCGGGAAAGCTCTGTGCGCAGCCGGTCGTTCAGGCTGCGCACAGTTGCGGCGCGGGCGGGAAGTTCCGCAGTAGCCCTTTCTAAAGCCAGCGCCAGCGAGCAGGCAAGGGCCACGGTAGGCGTGCCGCTGCGGTAGGGGGTAGTGCTCTCTCCGCCGTGGATGAGGGGCGGCAGTGCCAGCCCCAGCCGTTTCACCAGTATACCGATGCCGTTGAGTCCGTAAAACTTATGGGCTGTCAGGCTCATGGTGTCCATGCCCTCAAACTGTACGGGAATTTTTCCCACAGCCTGCGTGGCGTCCACATGGAAATGGCAGTTGGGATACGCCTTTAAAAGCTCTGCAATCTCCGCAATGGGCTGCACTACGCCCAACTCGCTGTCCACAGCGGTCACAGCAACCAGAACGGTGTCCGGGCGCAGCCGCTGTTTCAGGTCAGCGAGGTCCACCGTGCCGTCCGGCAGGATGTCCAGCAGCTCCACCTCGTACCCCTGCTTTTGCAGTGCCTCCAGACTGCCGCTGACGGACGAATGCTCCAGCGGAGAAGAGAGAATGTGCCTGCCTGCCGCACCTCCCAGCGCTGCCAGCCCCTTCACGGCAAGGTTGTTGGCTTCGCTTGCACCGGAGGTATAGATAATGCCCGCAGGCGGTGCGCCCAGACAGCGGGCAATGCTGCGAGTCGCCTCGTTTATAGCAGCCTTTGCGGCAGTGCCTGCCTGATGGTGGGCGTTGGCGTTGCCCGGGTAGCGCCGCTCGGCTTCGCAGAAGCATTGCAGCACCTCCTCGTCCACAGGGGTGTTGGCAGAATAATCCAGATAGAGCATAGAGCCTCCTGTAATATCAACACATTATGATAGTAGGAAATAAGAGCAGGCTCTATTATAGGGCATTCCGTCCAAAAGCGCAACCCCCGCAGCCCACGGCGCAGTGTAACCGGCAAGAAAAAGCTGTCAACACCTTGCTGGAAAGCCCAAAATCTGCTATACTTAACAAAAAGGCTGCGGCGTTGCTGCTGCCTTGCCGGAGCGGTTCCGGTTGTTGGAAAGAACACAAAAAGAAGGGGAGGAGCACAATGTTCAAGCGCGAGCGACTGCATAGCTGCTTCTTTCCCATTTTTGTGTGGAGGTCTTGTTCCTGAAATTCAGAGGCACTGCTGTTTCAACGGCAATGCCTCTTTTTTTGGGAATAACAGTATAGGAGGTTTTCTATGAGCGAAAAGATCGATTACTCCAAGGGCGTATACGACGCCAAAAAGCTGGGCACCGGCAGAATGTTTATTCTGGGTGTGCAGCATATGTTTGCTATGTTTGGCGCAACGGTTCTGGTGCCGCTGCTCACCGGCCTGAGCGTTTCCACCACTCTGCTGTGTGCCGGTCTGGGCACGCTGCTGTTCCACCTCATCACCAAAAAGAAGGTCCCGGCATTCCTCGGCTCCTCCTTTGCGTATCTGGGCGGCTTCTCCATCGTGGCCCCCATGCTGGCAGACGCTGACGGCAACCTGACCGTGGCCAACACCAAGATGCTGCCCTACGCCTGCGCCGCCGTTGCCTTCTCCGGCCTGGTGTACCTGGTGGCCAGCCTGCTCATCTCCACCTTTGGCATCCGCCGCATCATGAAGTTCTTCCCGCCGGTGGTCACCGGCCCCATCATTATCTCCATCGGTCTGATCCTTGCTCCCTCTGCCATCACCAACTGCCAGTCCAACTGGCTGCTGGCCTTTGTGGCACTGGGCACTGTGATCGTGTGCAATATCTGGGGCAAGGGCATGGTCAAGATTCTGCCCATTCTCATCGGCGTGCTGGTCTCCTACGCTGTGGCACTGGTCACCGGCGCAGTGGACTTCCAGAAGATCTCCGAGGCCGCCTGGCTGGGCATCCCCCTGCACAAAGAGGCTATGGGTCTGTTTGCCATTGACGGCAGCCCGGAGTTCATCAGCGCTCTGTTCACCATCATTCCCATCGCACTGGCTACCATGATGGAGCACGTCGGCGATATTGCCGCCATCAGCGCCACTGTCGGCCACAACTATATCAATGACCCCGGCCTGAACCGCACCTTGATGGGCGATGGTCTGGCCACCACCATGGCCGGTCTGCTGGGCGGCCCCGCCAACACCACCTACGGCGAGAACACCGGCGTGCTGGCACTGAGCAAGATCTACGACCCGCTGGTCATCCGCATTGCCGCTGTGCTGGCTATCATCCTGAGCTTCAGCCCCAAGTTTGAGGCCGTCATCAACACTATCCCCACCGGCATCATCGGCGGTATCAGCTTTGTGCTGTACGGCATGATCTCCGCCATCGGTGTGCGCAACGTGGTGGAAAACCATGTGGACTTTACCAACAGCCGCAACCTGATCGTGGCCGCTGTCATTCTGGTGTGCGCCCTGGGCTTCAACTCGGTGGGCGGCGTCAGCTTTGCCATCGCAGGCGTTAACATCAACCTGTCCGGTCTGGCCATCGCTGCCATTGCCGGCATTCTGCTCAACGCCATCCTGCCCGGCAACGACTACGAGTTTGACGCTGCCGACGGCTCCGAGGCTGCTTCCAGCAGCAACCTGCAGGTCTGATCTCCCTACAATAAAATAGGTGCGTCCGAGGAAACCCGGCAAAGCGCATAGTTTTCTGGCAAGGTTTTTAGTGACCTTGCCAGATTTTTGCAAATAGGAATAATTCTCAAAATTATGCTTGACTAACTAGGAATTATTCGCTATAATAGAGCCATCAGGAGGGCCGGTGAGTACCAACACCGGAGCTCCTGCTCTCACAAAATTTTGTAACGTAAATTGAGAATGATGGAGGTCTATTCTTATGAAAAAA
>OINC01000107.1_pt1 | contig 12646 bp, 9 predicted proteins | sample 1585151 | NCBI WGS metagenome assembly OINC01 (sample SAMN02674597, study PRJEB24791) | human gut metagenome, SKBSTL013 | isolation source: stool | host: Homo sapiens | place: USA
GACGTGCAGCCCGCGGGCTGCACGTCCTTGCTTTTTAGGTGATTTTAAAACAAACGCCATATTTGAAAAACAAAGATTCCTTAAATCATGCCCAGAGCAAAGCGGAGGGCATTCAAGAGCGTCCCAGCTTTTTCAGCTCCACTACCGGCCAGCCAAGGGCGCGGATGGCGCTTTCATCGTGGGTAGCCAGCAGCACCGGCTTGCCCGCGCAGCGCTGCCGCAGCAGCGCCGCCGCCCGCTGCAAGGTGTCCGGGTCCATGCCGGTAAAGGGCTCGTCCAATAGCAGGGTGTCGCTGGGTGCCCACAGCGCCCGCAGCAGCGCCACCCGCCGCTTTTGCCCGCCGGAAAGCCTGCGGGCGGGCAGCTGCAAGGCGGCAGTATCCATTCCAAGCTGTTGAAAATCGCTTGTAATTTGCTCTTTGTACTGGTTTTCCGCCCCCGGAAGCACCAAGGTGACGTTCTGCACCGCATTCAGCTGAGGACAAAGGCGGTCTTCCTGAAAGACCGCCGCCACCCGACCTACACCCTCCACGCTGCCGGTGGTGGGGCGTTCCAGCCCCATCAGGATGCGCAGCAGGGTGGTCTTGCCCCAGCCGCTTGGTGCCCACAGCACCAAGGGGGCATCCACCTCCATGCACAGGTCGGTAAAGAGCGGTGCCGCTCCGAACTGCTTTGTCAGGTGTTGAAGCTTCAGCATTTTGCCCCCTCCTCTCCCAGCACTGCGCCAACGGCCTTATCCAGTGCAAACAGGAACAGCTTTTCAAAGCCTGCGCTCAGCAGAATGATGACAAAGGTCCATGCAAACAACTCTCCGGTGGAAAGGGTGATTTTGGCGCGGTACAGCGCATCGCCGATGCTGCCGTTGGGCAGGCCGATGACCTCGGCCGCCACACCGCTTTTCCAGCAGATGCCCAACGCCACGCTGCACCCCTGCCGGAAGGCCGGCAGCACCGCAGGCAGCCAGACCGCCCGCAGGCGGCGGCCTGCAGGCAGACGGAACACCGCTGCCATTTCCAGCAGCTGCACGTCTGCCCCGGCAATGCCGGTGCGCACCGCGCCGTACAGCACCGGCAACACCATCAGAAAGCTGATAAGCACCGAAAGGGCGCTGCCCCGCACCCAGACCAGTGCCAGAATGATAAAGCTTGCCACCGGCGTAGCCTTGACCAGCTGCATCACCGGAGCCAGCAGCGCGTCGGCGGCGCTCCACCGGGCGGCGCACACCGCCAGCACCACGCTGAACACTGCGCCCAGCACAAAACCCAGCAAAATGCGCCCGGAACTGAAGCCCACCCGCTGCCAGAAATCCGCCCTTGGCAACAGCTGTACCAAGGTGCGCAGCGCCTGCACCGGCGATACCAAAAACACCTCCTGCCCGATGGCCATAGCTGCGGCCTGCCAGACCGCCAGCCAGAACGCCACCGCCAGCAGACGGCGGAAAAACTGCTTGTTCTGCTTCATAAACTGCCCTCTTCCCCTGCCTATTATAAGGTATAGTATACCATACCGCCCCGCAAAGGGGAATGACCTGTGCACCATCTGCGGCGGGTCGGCTCACGCTGTATATACTTTTATTCAATCATCGTATGCTTGACATGAATTTACATCCAGTGTAAACTGGATACAATATGCGGTGCAACTTTGGCACCGGCGCAGGAAAGAGGGGACAGTATTGACGCAAGCGCTCAAGGGCCGCAAGCTGTTGCTTGTCGGTTTTACGTTATTTTCCATGTTTTTCGGGGCAGGCAACCTGATCTTCCCGCCCGATTTAGGCGCAAAGGCAGGGGCAAACCTCTGGCCCGCCTTTCTGGGGCTTGCTATCAGCGCCGTGGGTCTGCCGGTTGCGGGGGTCATCGCGGTGGCGCGGGCTGACGGTCTGGACAAGTTGGCCGGGCGGGTGCATCCGGTGTTCGCGCAGGTGTTCATGATTTTGATCTATCTGTCCATCGGGCCGTGTCTGGCCATTCCGCGCACCGCAAGCACCTCCTTTGCCATGCTCACCCCGCTGCTGGGCAGCAGCGCCGGGCTTCAACTGGGGTACTCCGCGCTGTTCTTCGGCGTGGCCTTTCTGGTGGCGTTGCGCCCGGACAGGCTCACCCGCTGGCTGGGCAGACTGCTCTGCCCCTGCCTGCTGGTTCTGATTCTGATCCTGTTCGGCGGCTGTCTGCTGCACCCGCTAGCGGCGCAGTACGCTGCGCCCACCGAGACGTATCGTTTCGCAGTCGTATTACAGGGCGTATTGTACGGCTACCAGACCATGGACGCCCTTGCAGCGCTGAACTTTGGTGCGGTCATTGCCATGAACATCCGGGCGCAGGGTGTTGCCCGGGAGCAGGACGTGCAGCGCAGTGCCATCCGTGCCGGGTTTATAGCGGGCGGGCTGCTGCTGGCGGTCTATGCCATGCTGGGACACGCCGGAGCACTGACCGGTGCCGCCGCGCCCGGCCTTGCCACCGGTGCCGAGGTACTGACCGTGCTGGCCGAGCGGATGTTCGGCAAAGCGGGACTGGTGCTTCTTGCCGCCATCTTTATGCTGGCCTGCTTCAACACCTGTGTAGGGCTGATCGCTTGTGTGGGGGAGTATTTCCACACCCTGCTTCCCCGCATCCCCTACCCTGCTCTTGCCGCCTTTTTTGCCGCTGCCAGTATGCTGATCGCAAATCTGGGGCTGGCAGATATCCTACGGTTATCCGTCCCGGTGCTCAACGCCCTGTACCCGGTAGCCATTGTGCTGATTACGCTTTCCTCCGTGCCCGGGTTGGAACAGCGCCGCCGGGTCTATCCGCTGTGCATCGGCTGCACTGCCGTGCAGAGCATTGCCGCCGCGCTGCCGCTTGGCCCGCTTTCTGCTCTTGCCAACGCCCTGCCGCTGGCGGCGTTGGGCTTTGGCTGGGTGCTCCCGGCGGTCATCGGGCTGCTGGCAGGCATCTTTTTAAGCTGCACTGAAGAATAAAGGAGATATTACTATGATCCAGCCTATCATGCACGACCCGCTGTTTCTGGCGCAGAAGTCCGCCCCTGCCACCCCGGAGGATGCCCCTGTCGCGCGGGACTTACTGGAGACCCTGACCGCCCACGCCGATGGCTGTGTAGGCATGGCTGCCAACATGATCGGCGTGCTCAAGCGCATCATTGCAGTGGAAGCTGAGGACGGGTATCTGGTGCTGTTCAACCCGGTCATCCTGAAAAAATCCGGCCAGTACGAAGCCGAGGAGGGCTGTCTTTCGCTGGAAGGCGTGCGAAAAACAAAGCGCTGGCAGAGCATCAAGGTGCAGTATCAGACTATGGACGGCAAACCCCGCATCAAGACCTTTACCGGCTGGACGGCGCAGATCATCCAGCACGAGATCGACCATTGCGATGGGATCTTGATTTAAGTTTTTTTACCACGCACAAAGCCCCCGAGGGTGTGTCCCCCGGGGGCTTTGCTATGCTGTAACAGAGAAATGAAGGTGTTATTGTTCGGTCTCTTAAAACCTCTTGCGGTTCCCTGCATCCGCTTCGACCCTTGGGCGGGTCTCGCGTCTTGCAGACCGCTGCGCCAAAAATTCCTCCCTGTTTCGGCCGCAGGCCGCGGTCGGAATTTTAGCCTTTAACACCGCCCAGAGCAACGCCGCGGACGATGAACTTGGACAGCAGCAGGTAGACGACGATGACCGGCAGAATGGCGATGGCCACCATCATGTACACTTTGCCCATATCGAACTTCAGGAAGTCCGCGCTGCGCAGTTGGGCGATCAGGATGGGCAGGGTCTTTTTGTCGGCAGTGTCCAACACCAGAGCCGGAATGAAGTAGTTGTTCCAGCTGGCCACGAAGGAGAAGATGGCCTGTACAGCCAGAGCCGGCTTCATGATGGGCAGCACGATCTTATTAAAGGTATAGAACTCGCCTGCACCGTCAATGCGGGCGGCCTCCACGATCTCCATGGGAAGGGAGGCGTCCAGATACTGCTTCATGAAGAAGAACACGGTAGGTGCTGCAATGCTGGGAACGATCAGCGGGATGAAGCTGTTTTTCAGCCCCATCTTGGAGATCAGCTGCAGAAAGCCCAGTGCGGACACCTGTGTGGGCATGGTCATGATGAGCAGGATCAGGGCAAAGGCGGCCTTTTTGAACTTGAAGTTATAGGCGTAGATGCCGTAGGCCGTCAGTGCCGAGAAGTAGACGCTGAGCGCTGCCGAGCAGGCAGACACCAGCAGGCTGTTACGGATGCCGCTTATCACAGGGATGTTGGCGTCCGTAAGCACGTTGCGGAAGTTTGTGATGATGGACTTGCCCGGTATCAGCGAGAAGCCCTTCTGGATCTCGAAGTGGGTGCGGGTGGAGTTGATGATCAGCACATAGAAGAAGAACAGGCACAGAAAGCTGATCAGCACCAGCACCAGATAGCACCACGCACGGCGGGCGGTCAAGATCGCCTTTTCGGACTGGTTTTTAGGCGTATGTGCCATACTTATTTCCCTCCTTTGGCAGCAGCCTTTTTGGCTGCCTTCAGTTCCTTGCGCTGAGCCTTGGTCAGGCCGTCATCTTCCTTGGTCAGCGAGAAGTACACGACGACGCACAGCACTGCACACACAAGGAACAGCACCACAGATACTGCACCGGCCATGCCATAGTTCTTGCTGAACAGGTGGTTGTTCAGGTACATGATCATGGTGGTGGAGGTACGGTCGGGGCCGCCCTTGCCGTTGGTCAAAATCTGCGGCACATCGAACATCTGCAAGCCGCCGATCATGGAGGTGATCATCACATAGACCAGAATGGGGCGGATCAGGGGCAGGGTGATCTTCCAGAACATCTGGTTCGGGGTGCAGCCGTCCAGTTCCGCAGCCTCGTACAGGGTGGGATCCACGCCCATAATGGCTGCCATCAGCATGATGGTGGTGTTGCCGAACCACATCAGGAAGTTCATCAGGCCCACAAGGCCACGGTTGCCCCACACGGTATTCAAAAAGCTGATGGGGGTCTTGATCCAGCCCATGCTCAGCAGCACTGCGTTCACCGGGCCGTTATCCGAGAACAGGGCGAAGAACAGCATTGCGAAGGCCGAGGCCATGATCAGGTTGGGCATGTAGATGACCGTCTTGAAGAAGGTCTGTCCCTTCAGCTTCAGTCGCAGGTCGGTAAACCATGCCGCCAGCAGCAGCGAGACGATGATCTGCGGGACGAAACCGATGATCCAGAGGATCAGCGTGTTGCTGAAATACTTGGGCAGATCGGTCGCGAACAGGGTGATGTAGTTTTTCAGACCCACAAAGTTGGGGCCGATGATCTTCAGACCGCTGCGGTAATACTCAAAAAAGCTGTAATAGATGGTGGATGCCAGAGGGATCAGCTGGAATACCGCGAAGATGATAAAGAACGGTGCAATGAAGATATAGCCCCATTTCGCGTAGCTGATCGACCCTTTCTTCTTTGTTTTTTCTCCCATGAGATCTCCCTCCTGCCGGGTCACAGCAAAACCAAAGGGGCGGGCGAGATACGCCGCCCGCCCCTTTGCTTCAATTTTCAGTTCGGAGTAAAACCGCTTATGCGGGCCATACCACGTCGGTCAGCTCGGGGTACTTCTCCTTGATGGCGGTCTCGAAGTTTGCCTTGGCGGCATCCTCCTGCACGTTGCCGGTGAAGTAATCCTTGAAAGCGTTCTGGAAGCTCTCGTTCAGGCCCTGATCGTACGGGCCGGCGTTGGACATATCGATCTTGGCTGCAGCCTCTGCAAACAGAGCGATGTGGTTCTGGCCGCCGAGGAAGTCGGACTTGTAATCGCTGTTGGCGATCTCGTTCATGGCCTTCTCGTTGTTGGTGTAATCCTGCGTATCCATGGTGATCTGCTTCATGATGGCTTCATCGCAGGTCAGCTTCAGCATAACGTCCTTGATGGTTTCAAGGTTGTCGCTGCCGGCTGCGCCGCAGATCCAGGTGCCGCCCCAGTAGTAGGGCTGAGGGCCTTCGCACACAGCGTAGTCGCCGTAGATGCCGTTGCCAACTTCTTCCTTGCCGCCCTCAGCGGTAGGAGTTGCCAGAGAGTTGCCCAGCAGGGTGAAGTTGATGCCCCAAGTGGAGTAGAAGAAGCCGAACACCTTACCGGTGGGGCCCTGATCGGAAGCCCACTGGCTGTCCCACAGGCTGGACTTGTTGTTGTAGCCCTTGTCGGTGTACTCCTTGGTCTGGTCCACCCACTTCATCAGGTTCTCGTCCACGGTAACGGTGGTGCCGGTGACCCAAGGTGCGGAGACGTTGTTGGAGAAGGTGCGGTATGCATCGTCAAAGCCGGACAGCATCTTGTAGCCCTTGGCAGCAGCCTTGGCAGCTACATCGTTGAACTTATCCCAGTCGGACAGGTAGGTCTGCACTTCGGCGGGGTCATCGGTGCCCAGCACCTCCTTGGCAATGCTGCGGCGGTATGCGAACAGACCCGGGGTAGCCTGCCAAGTGGTGCCGCGCTGGCTGCCGTCCACAGAAACGATGTCCTTGGTGTACTGGTACTGACCGGCCAGATCGGAATCGGTCAGGCCGATATCCTTCTTGACATCCAGAACGTAGTCGGAATCCACATACTTCAGAGCGTAGTCAGCCTCGATCAGGAAGATGTCGATCTTGTCGTCATCGGCAGCGGAATCCTGATTCAGCAGAGCCTCGTCCAGCTTGTTCTGGTAGTTGTTGTTCTCGTTGGCGTTGATGGTCCACTTCACGGTGGTGCCGTCCTTCAGGGTGGTGGTGGACTTGTCGGCTGCGATCTCCTTGACCTCGGGATAGTAGTCGTTGAAGCGGCTCTGGAACTCATCATTCCAGCACCAGATGTTCAGCACCTTGCCCTCGGCAGCAGCCGGAGCAGAAGCAGCTGCAGAGGATGCAGGAGCGGCAGAGGAAGCAGCAGTGCTGCTGGAAGAACCGCCGCCGCAGGCTGCCAGAGCAGCACCAACAGTCACGACACCGGAAGCGAGCAGGAAATTACGACGAGAGATCTTTTTCATAAGGGTAAACCTCCTTCATGGTTTTCCAATTAAAAAATTCATTCTCAAAAACTCCGCGCTGGGAGTCATGGGTCTTTGTTAAAGGATGCGGACGGAGCCGCCGTCCAGCAGTTTGCCGGACACCCGTATCTGCTCCGGCAGAGTCACACGCGGATGCTCGATCAGCTCGATCAGCTTATCCGCTGCCAGCCTGCCAAGGGATTTTGTGTTCTGCTGGTAGGTCACCAGCGAGGGTTTGACTACCCGGGAGAGATAGATGCCATCGTATCCCATCACCGAGATGTCCTCCGGGATGCTCAACCCCGCTTCGGTCAGGGCGTTGTAGCCGCCCAGTGCGGAAAAGTCATCCGGGAAGATGATGCAGGTGGGCCGCTGCGGCAGTGCCAGCAGCGCCCGGGTCTCCTCTGCGCAGCGATCCACATCGTGGTACACACCGCAGCGGACGTACTCCTCCGGCACCTTCAGCCCCAGCTCCTCGCAGGCTTGATAGAAGCCTGCCAAGCGGTTCTCGGTAACGGCGGTCTTTTCGCCGTGGATAAAGGCGATGCGCCGGTGTCCGCAGGCCCATGCCTGCTGTACCAGAGCCTTTGTGCCCGCCACGTTGTCTGAAAGGATCGCCATCCGGTTGTTGAACACATGGTCGATGGTCACCACCGGCACATCGCCGTTGACCAGTTCCACCACCTGCGGATCGTAAAAGTTCACACAGGCGATCACCACGCCGTCCACACCCCGGTAGTGGCAATGTTCCAGATAGCTCATGGACTTGCCGCTGATGTTGTGGTTGATGAAGGTGATATCGTAGCCGCGCTTTTCCGCTTCTACCTTGAAGCTGTCCAGCACTGCGGAGAAGTACTCGTGGGTCAGGCCGCTCTGTTTTTCATCTACGAACAGAACGCCAAGATTGTAAGTGCGGTTGGTTTTCAGCGCCCGGGCCGCTGCGTTGGGCAGGTACCCCATGCGGCGGGCCGCTGCACGGATGCGCTCCCGCGTGGCCGGTGCGATATCCGGCTGGTCGTTTAAAGCCTTGCTGACGGTTGCGACGGATACGCCGCATTCTTTCGCCAGATCCTTCAGGGACGGCATCTTTTAGCCTCCTTCCGAGGATAGGAGCAGCGGGATGTTTCTCGCGAGTTCCTTAATCGTTTTCGCAACCTCAATATATCGCATTCTGTACCAAAAATCAAGCGAAAACGCAAAAGTTTTAGCTCGTCTGCATCACTTTTGGCATTTTGTTCCAATACGGCCTGTAAGAATTGTGCATCTCGATTCGCTTTCGTTACATTTCGATTAAAACGAAAAAATTTTCGTTGCAGTTTCGTTATGGTTTTCGGTGCCGGAGGCCGTATGTATATATTACTTTTAAAATGGGGTTTCGGGTCTTTCGTTCGCCCTTTCGCCGGTGTACGCCGTGCCGAAAATCCCAGAAAACTGCCGGGGCTTCGCAGATTATTTTAAAATTTCCGTTGAGATTTTTGCAAAAAGCTCTTGCATTTTTGGGTGGGATACGGTATGCTTAGCGTGATGAGATTGCTTCTTTCGCAGCGCCTTAATCGTTTTCGCCATTGACGCACTGCCCGCCCGACAAGGCGCAGTTTTAAGGAGGAAGCATTATGAAGTTCGGATATTTTGATGACCAGAATAAGGAATACGTCATCACCACCCCGCAGACGCCCCTGCCCTGGATCAACTACCTTGGCAGCGAGGACTTCTTCAGTCTGGTCTCCAACACGGCGGGCGGCTACAGCTTTTACCGGGACGCCCGGATGCGCCGCCTGACCCGCTACCGCTACAACAACTCCCCGCTGGACATGGACGGCCACCGGATCTACATCAAGGACGGCGAAACCGTATGGAACCCGGGCTGGCAGCCCACCAAGACCCCGCTGGACAGTTACAGCTGCCGCCACGGTCTGGGCTACACCATTCTGGAGGGCAAAAAGGACGGCGTGACCGCCCGGCAGGAGCTGTTCGTCCCCAAGGGGGATGCCTGTGAGCTGGACCGGGTGACAGTGTGCAACGGCAGCACTGTTGTCAAGGAGCTGGATCTGTTCAGCTATGTGGAGTTCTGCCTGTGGGATGCCGTGGACGACAGCTCCAACTTCCAGCGCAACTACTCCACCGGTGAGGTAGAGGTAGAGGGCAGCGTCATCTACCACAAGACCGAGTACCGCGAGCGCCGCAACCACTACGCCGTGTTCTGGGCAAACTGCCCGGTGGACAGCTTTGACACCACCCGGGATGCCTTCTGCGGCGTGTACGGCGGCCCGGCAGACCCGCAGGCCGTCCGCGCCGGGCACTGCTCCGGCAGCATTGCCCACGGCTGGGCACCAGTGGGTGCGTTGCACATCCACCTGACCCTCGCCCCCGGCGAGAGCCACAGCATCCTGTTCGGTCTGGGCTACATCGAGAACCCGCAGCAGGAGAAGTTCATTGCCCCGGGCGTCATCAACAAGACCCGCGCCCACGCCATGATGGAGCGCTACGCCACCGATGCACAGGTCGATGCCGCCCGCGCCGCCCTGCGCACCCACTGGGAGCAGCTGCTGTCCACCTACCATCTGGAATCCGGCGAGGAAAAGCTGAACCGCATGGTCAATATCTGGCATCAGTACCAGTGCATGGTCACCTTTAACATGAGCCGCTCTGCCAGCTATTACGAAAGCGGCACCGGACGCGGCATGGGCTTCCGGGACAGCTGTCAGGACCTGCTGGGCTTTGTGCACATCATCCCCTCCCGCGCCCGGGAGCGCATTCTGGATATTGCCGCCACCCAGTTTGAGGACGGCAGCGCCTACCACCAGTATCAGCCCCTGACCAAAAAGGGCAACCGGGATATCGGCACCGGCTTCAACGATGACCCGCTGTGGCTCATTGCCGGTACCGCCGCCTACCTGCGGGAGACCGGCGACTGGTCTATTCTGGAAGAACAGGTACCCTTTGATAACGACGCCACCAAGGCGCAGACTCTGATGGAGCACCTGCGCCGCAGCTTCAACTTTACCTGCACCCATCTGGGTCCCCACGGTCTGCCGCTGATCGGCCGCGCCGACTGGAACGACTGCCTGAACCTGAACTGCTTCTCCGAGCACCCGGGTGAGAGCTTCCAGATCACCGGCCCCAGCGAGGGTCCTGTGGCCGAAAGCGTTTTCATTGCCGGTATGTTCGTCAAGTACGGCCACGAATACGCCCAGCTGTGCGACCATCTGAATCTGACCGAGGAGGCCGCTGCCGCCCGCAAGCACATTGATGCCGTGGAGCAGGCCACCCTGACCGCCGGTTGGGACGGCGCATGGTTCCGCCGTGCCTACGATGCTTTCGGCAAGCCCGTCGGCAGCAAGGAGTGCACCGAGGGTCAGATCTTTATTGAGCCGCAGGGTATGTGTGTCATGGCCGGCATCGGCAAGGAGAGCGGACAGGCCGCGCAGGCGCTTGCCAGCGTGGAGGAGCGGCTGGACACCAAATACGGTGTGGTGCTGCTGCAGCCCGCCTACACCGGCTATCAGCTGAATCTGGGCGAGATCTCCAGCTATCCTCCGGGATACAAGGAGAACGCCGGTATCTTCTGCCACAACAACCCGTGGATCAGCTGCGCCGAGGCAACGCTCGGCCACGGTGACCGCGCCTTTGCGGTGTACCGCAAGACCTGCCCCGCCTACATCGAGGACATTTCCGAGATCCACCGCACCGAGCCCTACGTTTACAGTCAGATGGTAGCCGGTAAGGACGCCCCCACCTTTGGCGAAGCCAAAAACAGCTGGCTGACCGGCACAGCGGCATGGACCTTCTTCAACATCAGCCAGTACATTCTGGGCATCCAGCCCACCTTGGATGGCCTGAAGGTAGACCCCTGCATTCCTCACACTCTGTCCGGCTTTACCGTGACCCGCCGCTTCCGCGGTGCGGTGTACCACATTACAGTGGATAACGCCGCCGGGGTACAGCACGGCATCAAGGCCGTTACCGTGGACGGCAAGGCCATCTCCGGCAACGTTCTGCCGCTGGCTGCCGCCGGTACTGAGGTAACGGTGCAGGTGACCATGGGTTAAACCGACTTTCTCTGCTTTTTCATATTATTCTCCTTTCTGTGACCAAAGCCGCCGCGCAGTTCCCTGCACGGCGGCTTTGGTTTACAATGAAAATATTTTAACAGCTTAACGATTGATAATGCGCTCCGCGTTGCTCTGCGCATAGATAGCGGAATTATTTTTTTTATTTGCATTTCAGCCAAGCCTGCGGGCTTGGCTGAAATGCTTTTTTCACAGGAGGGGTCGTAGTGGTCAACTGCATTTGTGATTCAGACCGCCCATTAACCATTGCAGTCCCACTTGTAAAAATGCGTTTGGAGCGCTCCGCAGAGCGCGACAAACGCGAAATATTAAAATAACCTTTCCGCTGAAGATGCGCAGAGCAACGCGGAGCGCATTCAAAATCATTTCACCTGCCCGCGCATTCCAAATCGTCCCCTTCCCTCTTGCATTTTTGGGGAAAGAGGTGTAGAATACAGTCACAATCAAACACAGGGGAGCTCGTGCAGCGGGCTGAGAGGAAGTATAGCAAGCTTCGACCCTTTTACCTGATGCGGATAATGCCGCCGTAGGAAGTCATACCCTTTATGATTTTTTGCAGGAGGAGCCGCGCCGGGTTCCTCCTGTTTTTTTGTACCTCTGCGGAGGTTCCGCAGCCGGCTGAGGGGGAGCGCCCTGAGCCTTGGATGAATGCAGCGATGGGAAGCCGTGTTCCGGCGTGAGAGGAGACCAGCAAGTCTCGACCGCAACCCGAAGGATCGCTTTGCCTTTTTTGCGGGCAGGGCGTGGTTTGCCGGGGCCGCTGTCTGCAGCCGCCCCACTGGAAAGGAGTTTTCCCTCATGAAAAAGGTTTCTGCAAAAAAACTGGCGCTGGCCGGTATGTTCTGTGCCCTGTGTGTGGTGGGCAGCGTGTTCAGCTTCCCGATGTTCGGCAGCAAGTGTGCTCCGGTGCAGCACATGGTCAATGTGCTGTGCGCCGTGCTGCTGGGGCCCTGGTGGGGTGTAGGCGTAGCCTTTGTCGCTTCCCTGCTGCGCAATCTGCTGGGCCTGGGCAGTCTGATGGCCTTCCCGGGCAGCATGTTCGGCGCGCTGCTGTGCGGCCTAGTGTACCACAAGACCAAGAACCTGCTGGCCACGGTGGCCGGTGAGGTGTTCGGCACCAGCGTGCTGGGCGGCCTGTGCGCCTACCCGGTGGCCATCTTCCTGATGGGCAAGAGCGCCGGTGACATCGCGTTCTACGCCTACATCGTCCCCTTCCTCGTCTCCACCGCCGGCGGTGCCATCATTGCAGGCGCACTGCTGGCCGCACTTTCCCGCGCAGGCGCACTCCGCGCCATGCAGGCCAGCCTGAGCTGATTCGAAGGAGACGCCATGTTTCGGAACCTCTTTGCCAACGTCCGGGCCAAAAGCCCGCTTGTCCATAACATCACCAACTACGTCACCGTCAACGACTGTGCCAACATCGTCCTCGCCTGCGGGGCGTCCCCCATCATGGCGGATGATGCCGCCGAGGTCGAGGACATCACCTCGCTGTGTGCCGGGCTGAACCTCAACATCGGCACGCTGAACAGCCGCACCATCCCCTCCATGCTGCTGGCGGGACACACCGCCAACCAGCTGGGCCGTCCTGTCGTGCTGGACCC
>OINC01000120.1_pt1 | contig 12143 bp, 10 predicted proteins | sample 1585151 | NCBI WGS metagenome assembly OINC01 (sample SAMN02674597, study PRJEB24791) | human gut metagenome, SKBSTL013 | isolation source: stool | host: Homo sapiens | place: USA
TTCCGGGAGAGGGGGCATTGTGCAGCAATGACGGAGAGGGTGAATTTTTATAAACTATCTTATTATAGCAAATTTCCGCCCCACAGAAAAGGGCATTGACCCCTCTTTTTTTGCATAGAATGCAACCAGAGACTTTACGCGGGGAGGTACGAGGAATGGAACGGAGAAATTTGGCCCTGCTCTGCGCGGGGGTGCTCTGCTTCTGGCTGTTTGCGCTGGCTGTGGGTACGGCACAGGGGGCCGGGCTGCGGGTGGCCATTGGGGGAATGGGACCGGCAGTGCAGGCGGATGCCCCGGCGGTGCTGGCGACGGCTCCGGCCAACAGCGGGCTGCAGCTGGAATGCCGGGCGGCAATCCTCATGGAGCCGGAGACAGGCCGTGTGCTCTATGAGAAAGCACCGGATGAGCGGATGCCCATTGCTTCCATCACCAAGGTGATGACCCTGCTGCTGACCTTTGAGGCCATCCGCGGTGGAAAACTGACCCTCGATACCCCCGTGCCGGTGAGCGAACACGCCTACCACATGGGCGGCAGTCAGATCTGGCTGGAGCCCGGGGAGCAGTTCACGCTGGACGAGATGCTCAAGGCCATCTGTGTGTCCTCTGCCAACGATGCAGCAGTGGCGGTGGCAGAGCTTGTGGGCGGCAGCGAGCCTGCCTTTGTGCAGCAGATGAACGCCCGCGCCGCAGAGCTGGGCATGGAGCACACCACCTTCCGCAACGCCTGCGGGCTGGACACGGAGGGGCATCTTTCCACCGCACGGGATGTAGCCATCATGAGCCGCACCATCCTGACCACCTGCCCGGAGGTGCTGCACTATACCGGCATCTGGACGGACACCCTGCGGGGCGGGCAGACCCAGCTGGTGAACACCAATAAGCTGCTGCGGCGGTACAACGGCATTACCGGGCTCAAGACCGGCACCACCGGCGGAGCGGGCGTGTGCATTACCGCCAGCGCCACCCGGGACGGGCTGAATCTCATCGCGGTGGTGCTGGGTGCACCCTCCAGCAAGGAACGGTTCGAAGCCGCCACCACCCTGCTGGACTATGGCTTTGCGGCCTACCGCGCCGCACCGGTGCCCCTGCCGCAGGAGCGCCCGCTGCAATTAAAGGTAAAGGGCAGCACCGAGGAGACCGTGCCGCTGGATTACGCCGCTCTGCCGCAGACCGCGTTGCTGCCCGCCGAAAGCGCCGGACAGCTGACCGTGCAGCTGGAACTGCCCGACACGCTGGAAGCCCCGGTGACCCGGGGACAGACGGTGGGCAAGGCGCAGCTGCTGTGCGGCGAAGCAGTACAGGGGGAGTACCCGGTGTGCGCCGCCGCCGATGCGCCCCGCATGGAGTTTGACACCGCCTTGCAGCTGCTGTGGGACAGCCTGCGGGGGACAGCAGCCTGACCCTGTGCCGAAAAAGGCGCTTCAGCGCACAAAAGTGAGCCGGACGCCCGGCGGGACTGTTGGATACCTGAACAAATCTGGATGAAGAAACAAAAAAACACTATTAAAATTGTATGAAATCTAAGGAATTTGACCTTGACTTTACCCGGAGGGAACGGTACACTTATACCAAGATATTTCCTCGCAGGGCAAAGGCCCGGCAAATCGTTTGGAGGTTCGAATACAATGAGTGTTGCACTGAACACGAAGCACCTCTCCGGCTTTATCAACGAAGAGGAATATGCAGCCATCTATCCCCAGGTGGAGGCAGCCCACAAGCAGCTGGAGGCCAAGAGCGGCCCCGGCAACGACTTCCTGGGCTGGATGTATCTGCCCCGTGATTATGATAAGGAAGAGTTCGCCCGCATCAAGGCAGCTGCTGCCAAGATCCGCGAGGACTCCGACGTTCTGGTCGTGGCCGGTATCGGCGGCAGCTATCTGGGCGCACGCGCTGTTGTGGAGGCCGTTAAGGGTATGTACCACAACGAGCTGGAGGATGGTCTGAAGATCTACTTCTGCGGCAACAGCATCAGCCCCACCTACCTGAACAATATCATCAGCCTGTGCAAGGGCAAGCGCTTCTCCATCAACGTCATCTCCAAGTCCGGCACCACCACCGAGACCTCTCTGGCCTTCCGTGTGCTGCGCGAGCTGCTGGAAAAGGAGATGGGCGTGGAGGAAGCCAACAAGCGCATCTACGCCACCACCGACCGTGCCAAGGGCACTTTGAAGCAGCTGGCTGACGCACAGGGCTGGCCTACTTTTGTAGTTCCCGATGACGTGGGCGGCCGCTACTCCGTGTTGAGCGCCGTGGGTCTGCTGCCCATCGCCGCTGCCGGCATCGACATCGATGCTCTGATGCAGGGCGCTGCCGACGCTATGGAGCGCTTCTCCGTGCTGAGCCCCGACAACGATGCTTACAAGTACGCCGCCATCCGCAACATCCTGTACCGCAAGGGCAAGGCTGTGGAGATCCTGGAGTGCTACGAGCCGGACTTCACCCTGATGAACGAGTGGTACAAGCAGCTGTTCGGCGAGAGCGAGGGCAAGGACAACAAGGGTCTGTTCCCCGCAAGCTGCATCTTCTCCACCGACCTGCACTCCATGGGTCAGTTCATTCAGGAAGGCGCCCGCATCATGTTCGAGACCATCGTGGACGTGAAGAAGCCCGCACAGGATCTGTTCATCGACCCGCTGGAGGGCAACTTTGACGGCCTGAACTTCCTTGCAAACCAGAACATGAGCGTGGTCAACCGCAAGGCCATGGAAGGCACCATTCTGGCACACACCGACGGCGGTGTGCCCGAGGTGCTGATCGAGGTGGATGACCTGTCTGCTTATAATGTGGGCTACCTGATCTACTTCTTCTGGCGTGCCTGCGCCTGCAGCGGCTACCTGCTGAGCGTGAACCCCTTCAACCAGCCCGGCGTGGAAAGCTACAAGAAGAATATGTTTGCCCTGCTGGGCAAGCCCGGCTATGAGGGCCTGACCGCAGAGCTGGAGGCAAAGCTGAAGTAAGCTGCCGAACGTTAAAAATGATCTCCCGCCGCAAGGCGTGGAAAATACAGGAGGACTGAACTATGATTAAACTGATTGTTGGTACCAAGGGCTCCGGCAAGACCAAGGCTATGATCGACCAGATCAACGACGCGGTCAAGACCTCCAAAGGCAATGTTGTTGTTGTGGAAAAGGGCATGAAGCTCACCTACGACATCGCTCCTGCAGCACGTCTGATCGATCTGGAAGAGTACAAGATCTCCGGCGGCGAAATGCTGTACGGCTTTGTGGCCGGCCTGATGGCAAGCAACTACGACATCACCGACCTGTACATTGACGGCATCCTGAAGGTGCTGGACCACGATATCAACCGTCTGGGCGTTGTGCTGGACGAGATGGCAGCCATTGCCGGCGACAGCGTGAAGGTCACCGTGACCGTCAGCGCAGACGAGGCCGCACTGCCCCACGATGTGAAGAAGTACCTGTAATTTGATAAAAGAACAGGGCTAAAAGCTTTTCCAACAGGCAGAAGACCGGAGAAAAATAAATTTTTTCGGTTTTCTGCCTGTTTTGGTGTTGACAAAGGGTTGCTTTGGCGCTATACTAACAAAGCAGCCTTTTCAGAGGTGTACTATGCAATTTGACCTGAGAAAGTTTATCACAGCCGGCACAAGACCGTACCATGCAGAGTTTCAGTGTGATTTATCTGCGTACGATTATGCCGGTGCAAGGATCCCGCAGCCGGTTACAGCCGTCTTTGACGCGCAGACCGATGGCGACGAGGTTCAGATAACGTTGCGGGCAAAGGCATCGGTGCACGGAGAGTGCGCCCGCTGTCTGGACCCGGTCACCCGGGAAGAGACAGTCGATACGGAGTGGATCGTCAAGGAGCGGGATCTGGATGACCCGGATTTCGATCTTCCGCTGGACGAAAAAGGACACTTGGACGTGGACGAATGGCTCAATCAGGAGTTTATGTTCCAGATTCCCACGGTGCTGCTTTGCAGCCCCGACTGCGCCGGGCTTTGCCCGCAGTGCGGTAAGAAAAAGGCGGAATGCACCTGCCCACCGGCAGAGCAGACCGACGCCCCCGTAGACACTAGGCTCGCGATCCTTAAATCACTGCTGAACAGATAAACCCATCAAGGAGGTGCAAAAATATGGCAGTACCTAAGAGACATCTTTCCAAGGCCCGCCGCGACAAGCGTCGCAGCAATGTTTGGAAGCTGGAGGCCCCCGCACTGGTCAAGTGCAGCAACTGCGGCTCTCTGAAGCTCCCCCACCAGGCATGTGGCAACTGCGGTTACTACAAGGGCGAGGAAGTCATCAAGAAGGCCTAATTTGCGCGTAATTGGTGGCATAATGGTGTTATGTACAGAAGGGGAGGGCGCATGCCTTCCCCTTCTTGTTCTGTCTGAACAAAGGAGGTGGATGCGTTGGCGATCAAAATCGAGCGTGTGGAACCGGGCAGCGAAGCCGAGGCGCTGGGCCTTGTGCCCGGTGACGAGCTGCTGGCCGTGGATGAAAACGAGCTGAACGACTCGCTGGATTACGATTTTTATACCGACAGCTCCAGCTTTCACCTGAAAGCAAAGGTGGCCGACGGCATCCGGGAATGGAATGTGCAGCGCACGGAGCGCGGACCCTTTGGCTGTGACTTCAAGACCTATCTGGGCGACCAGAAGCACTCCTGCTCCAACCACTGCATGTTCTGCTTCATCGACCAGCTGCCCCCGGGCATGCGCGAGAGCCTGTATTTCAAGGATGATGACGAGCGACTGAGCTTTTTGTTCGGTAACTACATCACCATGACCAATATGCAGGATCACGAGATCGACCGCATCATCAAGATGCACATCTCGCCTATCAATATCTCGGTGCACACCACCAACCCCCAGCTGCGGGTGCGGATGCTGGCCAATAAGCGCGGCGGCGAGGTGCTCAAGTACCTGCCCCGGCTGGTGGAGGGCGGCATTGCCGTCAACTGTCAGCTGGTGCTTTGCCGCGGCGTGAACGACGGCGACGAGCTGCGCCGCACCCTTGCCGACCTGCTGGAGCTGACCCCCATGGTGCAAAGCATTGCAGCCGTGCCCTGCGGCATTACGGATTACCGCAAAAATCTGTACCCGCAGGTGCCCTACGATGCAAAGACCAGCGCTGAGGTCATCGACATTATGGAAGAATTCGGTGATGAATGCAAGCGCCGCCACGGCAAGCGCATCATCTACCCCAGCGATGAATGGTACCTCAAGGCGGGGCGCCCCATCCCTGCGGCGGCGTTCTACGAGGACTACGACCAGCTGGAAAACGGCGTGGGTATGCTGCGCCTGTTCGAGGAAGAATTTCTGGCGGAACTGGACAAGCCCCACCGGATCTACGGCACCAAGGAGCTGGACGTGGTCACCGGCACCATGGCAGCGCCCCTCATCACCCGCATGATGGAGGAGCTGCACCGCCAGTACCCCATGATCACCGTGCACGTCCACACCATCCAGAACCGCTTTTTCGGCGGCAATGTTGGTGTGACCGGCCTCATCACCGCCACCGATATCATTGCCCAGTGCGCTGGCAAGCTTGCTACAAAAACGCTGGGCATCCCGGCTGTGATGCTGCGGGAGGAAAAAGATACCTTCCTGGACGATATCACGGTAGAGCAGCTGGGGCAGCAGCTGGGCGTAAAAGTGGAGGTGCTGCCCACGGCAGGCGGGGACGAAGCCCGCGCCTTGCTGCGCAGCGGCCTGCACATTGCCCGCAGAAGGAAGAGCGGCAGCTGATAACGCCATTTTTATTGTATTTTACCCCTTTTAAGAAAGGAGGAGACCCCATGAGCAAACCGATCGTAGCAGTGGTGGGCCGCCCCAACGTGGGCAAATCCACCCTGTTCAATAAGCTGTGCGGCCAGCGCCTTGCCATTGTGGAGGATACCCCGGGCATTACCCGCGACCGCATTTTTGCCAACTGCGAGTGGAACGGCCACGAGTTTTTGCTGGTGGATACCGGCGGCATCGAGCCCAAGGCCACCGAGGGCATTCTGGCCCACATGCGCGAGCAGGCGCAGATCGCCATTGACACCGCCGACTGCATCATCATGGTCACGGACGTGCGCAACGGCCTGACCGCAGCCGACGAGGACGTGGCACACATGCTGCGCCGCAGCCATAAGCCCATCATTCTTGCCGTGAACAAGTGCGACAAGGTGGGCGAGGCTCCCATGGAGCTGTACGAGTTCTACAACCTCGGCTTTGACGAGGTGATGCCCATTTCTTCCGTGCACGGTCACGGCACGGGCGATCTGCTGGATGCAGTGTGCGCCCATCTGGACTTCAGTGAGACCGTGGTAGAGGAGGACCGTATCCCCGTTGCCATCATCGGGCGCCCCAACGTGGGCAAGTCCAGCCTGACCAACCGCATTCTGGGCGAGAATCGTATGATCGTGGCCAACGAGGCCGGCACCACCCGTGATGCCATCGACACCCCGGTGGACAACGCCTACGGCAAGTTCATCTTTACCGATACCGCCGGTCTGCGCAAGCGCAGCAACATCAGCGATGGCTTGGAGCGCTACATGGTGGTGCGTGCACTGGCTGCTGTGGAGCGCAGCCGCGTGGCGCTGATCCTTGTGGATGCCACCGTCGGCTTTACCGAGCAGGACAGCAAGGTGGCAGGCTACGCCCACGAGCAGGGCAAGGCCTGCATCATCGTGGTAAACAAGTGGGATGCCGTGGAAGGCAAGGAGACCAACACCATGGAGCTGCAGCGCCGGGGCTATGCCGAGTGCTTCAGCTTTATGGGCTATGCACCCATTATCTTCATCTCTGCCCAGACCGGCTACAACGTGAACAAGCTGATGCAGCTGATCCGGGATGTGGATGCCGAGAACGGCGCCCGCGTGCCCACCGGCGTGCTGAACGAGATGCTGGCCCGCGCGACCGCCCGGATGCAGCCCCCCAGCGACAAGGGCCGCCGCCTGAAGATCTACTACCTGACGCAGGCCTCCACCCGTCCCCCCACGTTCGTGGCCTTTGTGAACGCAAAGCACCTGTTCCACTTCAGCTATCAGCGGTATCTCATCAACCAGATCCGCGAAAACTTTGGTCTGGAGCATACGCCCATCCGTCTGGTCGTGCGGGAGCGCGGCTCCGGCGAGGTGGGTGCCAAGGACGTATAACACGTCAGGGAGGCTCAGATGATGAAATCTGTTCTCATCGCTGTGGTGTCCGCTGTGCAGGCGTATCTGCTGGGCAGCATCGACACCGGTATCCTCGTCAGCAAGTTTTTGTGCCACGATGACGTACGCAAGTACGGCAGCGGCGCTGCAGGCATGACCAATATGCTGCGCACCTTCGGCAAAAAGGCGGCGGCGCTTACCGCCTTTGGTGATGTGCTCAAGGGTGTGCTGGCGGTGTGCATCGGCCGCTGGCTGTTCACCCTGATGCCGGAAAGCACCATGCTCTCGCCCTATCTGGCGGTGTATCTTGCCGCGATCTTTGCCATTATCGGCCATTTGAAGCCCCTGTATTTCGGCTTCAAGGGCGGCAAGGGCGTGCTGGTGGCGGGCGGCACCATTCTGGCCATCCAGCCGGTTCTGATCCCCTTTCTGGCGGTCATCTTTCTGGCCTGCCTGCTGCCCACCGGCATGGTGTCACTGGGCAGCGTGACCATGGCAGCACTCTACCCGGTGCTCACCATCCTGTACGGGGTGTTCCGGGGCTATTCTGCCGCCGACCTTACCGTGTGCACCATCGGCTCGGTGATTATGGCCGCAATGGTCATTTATATGCACCGCTCCAATATCCAGCGCATCCGCGAGGGCAAGGAGTACCGCTTTGGCCGCCACGGCAAAAAGTAACAGAAAATAGTAAACCACCCCGCAGCAGCCGTTCACCGGCCGCTGCGGGGTGGTTTTTGTATAGGCTTATTCCTTTGTCTCGGTCTCTTCCTCAGGCTTTGCTTCGGAATGCCGCCGACGGAACCAGTCGGCGGGGATACCGCTCTGGGCGGGGGTAAGATCCGGCGCAGGATGACCGTCCGGCAGGTGTGCGCCAAAGGCCGGGACAAAGAAGAACTTGCGCACAATGAAGATCAGCGCAATCGCGCCCACGCTGAGCAGGTTCTCCACGGCGGAATCGTGTCCCACCACCAGATGGCGGGCAATGGCGTACAGCAGCACCTCAAGGCTGCTGCCGGGGCTGTGCTTGGCCAGCATCTTGATGAACTCAATGCCGATCACAATGTCCAAGCTGCGCTCCAGAAAGGTGCGGATCTCTGCCTCGTTGCCATCGAACAGCAGGCCGGGCATCCAGCGGATCAGGGGTACAACGCTGAGCAGCAGACCAATCAGCACCAGCCCGGATAACAGCACTTCCAGCAGACTGGAAGCCTGAATAATGCGGTTGCGCAGGGAGGTACGCCAGTGGCTTTCTACCGGGTGAGAGGGATGTTCCATAGTAAGACCTTCCTTTCGGCATTCTGCTGCATAAAGATCGACAAAATCCTGCCTTTATTGTAGCAGACGAGAGAAGGTCTGTCAATTTCAATCCACGATGGTGACGGTGGTCTGCGGGCCGACGGCCACATAGCCGGACTTTTTGATGCAGTCCTGCCCGGCGTCGGTGTCCAGCCAGTCGTACAGGCGGCGCTCCGGGCTGTCGGCGGCGGCATCCGGGTGGATGACGGCGTAAAAATCGTTGCAAAGGGGGTAGCTGCCGTCGGCAAGGGTATCGTTGCTGGGGGTCACACCGTCCACCGCCAGCAGACGCAGCCCGGGTTTGGAGTACATCTGGTCGATGTAATAATACACCGAGAAGCCGATGGCGTTGGCACTGTTGTTGTAATCGGCAATGCTGTCCACCAGCTCACCCATGGCGGCGGGAGCCAGCTCAGAGGGCGGGGTCATCAGCTCACCGCCCTGAATGAGCAGTTTTTTGAACAGGGTCTGACTGCCGGAGTCCTCGCCGCGCTGGAAAGCAACGATTTCCTGATCCTTGCCGCCTACATCCTTCCAGTTGGTGATCTTTCCGGCATAGATGTCCCGCAGCTGCTGCCGGGTAAGCGCCTGCACGGGGTTGTCCTCGTTGACGATGAACACCAGCGCGTCCACCCCGATGGGTTTCTGCTCCAGCTCCACGTTGGCCTCTTGCAGCTCTTCCTTTACATAGTCCGGCGCTTCGTATACCACCAGCATCCGGGTGGTGGTGTCGTACAGACCAAAGTTCTCCCATGCGTAGGCGGTGGTGCTCACCGTGATGCTGCTGCGGGCTTCCTCCAAGTCCATGCCGGTGGTATCGGCCAGTATCTGCGCCATCAGGGGGATGCAGGCGGTGCTGCCGTCCAGCGGGGGAAACTCATCCACGGTCAAAAACGGCGCTGCCTGCTGCACAGCCGAGGATGCCGCAGAGGACGCGGGCGGCTCTGCGGCAGAGGAAGCCGTGCTGCCGGAGGGTGCATCCGTGCCCTTGCAGGCGGTCAGTACCCCGGCAGCGGAGCAGGCAGCCAGCCCCAGCAGAAAGCTGCGGCGGGAAATTTTAGCGTTTTTCATAAGAAAGCCCTCCTAACTCAATAGCCGTAACTCGGTTCATCGTCCGCAGTGGCAGACGAGAAAATACTCTGGCAGTACAGCCAGTTGCCGCTTGTGTCCATCCAGCCCACATAGAAGCCCCGTTGTGCAGCAAACACATGGTCGGGCAGGGCGTTCAGGCTGTTAGAATAGTACCCGGCGCAGCTGGCAAGCCCCTGTAATACTACCTTGCCGTCTGCGTCCAGCACATCGCATACGTTGCCGTAGGCGCTGCCCACAGCGCTGCGGCTGCCGTAGAACATGGGTCTGCCGTCGGGGTCGGTGGTCAGGTAGTTGATATAGCTGTACTTGCCTTGCAGGGCGGTCAGGTCGCTGACAAGCCCCTGCGGGCCGTACAGCCGGGTGGCGGTGGTCTCGTAGCGGTCGTTGTCCTGCAATTTCAGCCAGACGTAGCCGCTGCCGTAGTTGCTCATCCGTACCCGCTGCTGGTGCTCCACCGGCTCTACGGTGGTGTCGGTCAGCAGCTTTCCGTTGTCCGTGCTGTACACCCGCAGACTGCCATCCAGCGCGTAGACGGCTACGGTGTTGTCGGTGGCGTTCACATCGTACAGCGGGGTCTTGGTGCCGGTTTCCAGATCATAGAGCTCGTAGCCATGATCCTCGCCGCTGTGCCATGTTACCACATAGCCCGGGAAATATTGGCTGGGCTGCTCGTCAAAGGCGGCAATCAGTCCGCGGTCCTCTGTGGTCATATCCCGCAGTTCGTACCGGCCATCGCCGGTGGAAAAGCTGGCAAGACCGCCCGGGTAGACCTGCAAAAAGCCCGTGTACTGCTCGCCGGTCTGGGTGTTATACAAAATCTGGTCGGTGGTCTCGGCTCCGGTGGCAACGTCCAGCTCCACCCAGTCGCTCAGGGTATCGCTGTCGTAGAAAAGGCGGTATGCCGAGGCGGCATCGGCGCGGTAGACGGGGGTGCTGTCCTTTTCCTGCACAACTACCCAGCGGTTCTGTTGGTAATCCATATCCCAGTCGTAATCGTCCAGCCCTTCCGGGCGGGCGTAGCAGCTGAACACCAGCTTATCGCCGCATAGGGTGCAGCTGTATGCGCCCTCCGGCACCGGCAGCGCTGCGCCGGTGGCAAGGTCGATGACCTGACAGGTGCCGTAGCCGGACTCCGGGACGTAGCCGCCATCGACAAGGCGGCTCTCCTGCAGCACCAGCAGGCCGTTTTGCAGGGTAGCGTTCTGCTCGCCCTCAAAGGACATCACCTCAGTGCCGGTCTTGTCGTACAGGGCGGTGCGGCGTCCGCCCCGGCCGGTGGGGTCGGACCAGCTGCGCAGCCAGTAGTCCGCGATGCCGGTGGCACTGTCCTCCACCAGCGAGACGTTCTCGCTGCGGGCAGCCTGATGCAGCGGGGTGCTGCCGCACAGGATGGTGGTGCTGCTCCCCGCGCGGTCATAGCAGTACAATACCCGCAGACGGTCATCGTTCAGCACGGCGGGGTCGTACAGGGGCTTGCCGCTGTCGTCCGTGGGCACGGAAACGGCAGAGCTTGCAGCGCCCGGCACGCCGGTGGCGGGCGGCAGCAGGGCACAGCCGCAGCCTAAAGTAAGGGCAAGAGCAGTGCAGACTGCCCCGCAGCCGATACGCAAGACAACACGCTTCATAAAAACCACTCCTTTGCAAAAAACAGGGAGGAAAATTTTTCCGTTCACTCAGAATACGAAACAGCCGCATTTTTCATTGCAGGTCTTGCAGAAAAATGCGGCTGAAAACGGTTACAATTGCATTACAGCTGTGCCGGGGCATGGGACGCTTCTGCCTTGTCCATCTGCTCCAGCTGCCGCAGAAAGGCCAGCAAAAAGGGCAGCGAGATGAAAAAGGTGAGCGCATCTGCAATAGGTTGGCAGAGCTCCACGCCCACAAGCCCCAGCACCCGGGGCAATACTAAAATCAGCGGGATAAAGCACACGCCCTGCCGGCAGCAGGCCAGAAAGGTGGCGCGCCCGGCCTTGCCAACGCTCTGGAAGGTCATGTTGGCCACTACGATCACCGGCTGCAAAAGGACGGCAAAGCACTGGTAGCGGAAGGCAGGCAGCGCCACGGCGGTGACTTCCGGGTCATCCCGGAACAGGCGGATCAAAGCTTCATCGTTCCACCAGCACACCGCGATCAGCGCCACCAGCAGCACAAAGGCGGCTTTCAGGGTAAAGACAGCGGCCTGCCGCACCCGGTGGTACTTGCGTGCGCCGTAGTTGAAGGACGCCACCGGCTGCAAGCCCTGTCCCACGCCGATGGCCACCGAGATGATGAACATGAAGATGCGGGACACGATGCTCATACCGGCCACGGCGGCGTCGCCGTAGCCGCGGGCGGCAAGGTTCAGCAGCATGCCGCCGATGCTGTTCAGGCCCTGACGGCCAAAGCTGGGCGCACCGCCCAGCAGGATGCGGCCGAAATCGCGGGCTTCACGGGTCACGGCGGTGATGCGGAACTGGCTGACCGTCTTGCCCCGCAGGAACATGGAAAGCAGGATGCAGAAGCTGATGCTCTGGCTCAGAGCCGTGGCGATACCGGCACCGGCAGTGCCCAGCCCGAACACGAACATGAACAGCGGGTCCAGCGCGATGTTCAGCACGCCGCCGGTGACCAGACCGATCATGGCAAAGCTGGCTTTGCCCTCATAGCGC
>OINC01000126.1_pt1 | contig 12045 bp, 6 predicted proteins | sample 1585151 | NCBI WGS metagenome assembly OINC01 (sample SAMN02674597, study PRJEB24791) | human gut metagenome, SKBSTL013 | isolation source: stool | host: Homo sapiens | place: USA
AACAACAGTATCCTCGGTTGCCATGCTGACGGTGAAGGCACCGGTTGCGGCAAGGTTGTCTGTTGTCTTGTTGTCGCCCATGCTGATGGAGATCTCATTGAAATCTGTGACTACACCCCATGCAGCATTCATGGCATCCGGGTTGCCATCTTTGTCATATGTTGCAATAATCAGAACCGGAAGTGGAATCATCATTCCTGCGGTGTGTTTACCAATCAGAATAAGCAGACCGCATTTGAGTTTGATGAAAAGGACGGAACGTGCAGTGCAGATATCCTGAAAGTGGATGCACGTTTTGTCAGCCTTTTAAAATGGCTTGGAGAAAATCACATTAATGTACGTCTTTCCGGAGAAAATAAGCCGGATGGTTATGCCGTTTACAGAATCCGTGAGATTGCATTTGGAGGCGGAACAAAATTATCTGCTGAGGACGGCTTCCTTCAGTTTATGATCGAGCGGCTGTTTGCAAGTGATGCGCCAAAAGAAGAGATCAATGATGACGAGCAGGAAGAGTCCGGAGATGACATGAAGCTTACAAGTATTCAGAGTATTACAGACTTTATGACATGCGCAGGACGTACACTTCCGGATAACATTCGTCTGTGGGCAAGAAGAAATCTTGCAGTTGCACGTTCTCACGAGGTCTCTCAGGAAGAGCGCCGTCACGCACAGAGAGCACTTTCTATCATGATGAATATTCAGTGGAAGAGCAATTACTTTGAAGCAATCGATCCGGATGAAGCGAGAAGAATTCTGGATGAAGAGCTGTATGGAATGGAGAAAGTAAAGCAGAGAATCATAGAGACGATCATTCAGATCAACCGTACACACACACTTCCGGCGTACGGACTTCTGCTTGTCGGACCGGCCGGAACAGGTAAATCCCAGATTGCTTATGCCGTTGCAAGAATCCTTAAACTTCCTTGGACAACACTGGATATGAGTTCCATTAACGATCCGGAACAGCTGACAGGAAGTTCAAGAATCTATTCAAACGCAAAGCCAGGTATTATCATGGAAGCATTCTCCATGGCAGGGGAATCCAATCTGGTATTCATTATTAATGAGCTGGATAAGGCGGCATCCGGAAAGGGAAACGGAAACCCGGCAGATGTTTTACTTACACTGCTGGACAACCTTGGATTTACAGACAATTACATGGAGTGTATGATCCCTACCGTTGGTGTATATCCAATCGCTACAGCGAATGACAAGGATCAGATCAGTGCACCGCTCATGTCCCGTTTCGCTGTTATTGATATCCCGGATTATACACCGGAAGAGAAGAAAGTGATCTTCTCCAAATTCGCACTTCCGAAGGTGCTGAAACGCATGAGCCTGAAGGCAGAAGAGTGCATTATGACAGATGAGGCACTCAATGAAGTGATTGAACTGTACTCCAATACATCAGGAATCCGAGATCTGGAACAGGCAGCAGAACACATCGCAGCGAATGCACTGTATCAGATTGAGGTGAATCATGTGGAGAAAGTTGAATTTGATGCAGAGATGGTAAGAGAACTGCTTGGATAGAGTTAGGTTTCGCCCTCGATCTGAAAAAAATGAGCTCTGGAAAGTTTTGACTTTCCAGAGCTCATTTTTTGAATTCCTACTGTCTATAGTACTGCAGGAACTCCCCGATTTTACCAACCGCCTCTTTCAGCACTTCAATACGCGGCAGATAAACCACACGGAAATGATCCGGCTGATGCCAGTTAAATCCACTTCCCTGAACGATCAGGATCTTCTTGTCACGAAGCAGATCAAGAGCAAATTTCTCATCATTCACAATATTGAACTTCTTCGTATCAATCTTCGGGAACATATAAAATGCAGCCTGCGGTTTTACTGCGCTGATTCCCGGAATATCCGTCAGAGCCTTGTAAACATATTCACGCTGCTCGTAAATACGTCCACCCGGAACAATATAATCATTTACACTCTGGTGTCCGCCGAGAGCTGTCTGCACAATGGACTGCGCCGGAACGTTAGAGCAAAGACGCATGTTGGAAAGCATCTTGATTCCTTCGATATAGTCTCTTGCAATATTTTTATTTCCACTTAAGATCATCCATCCGATACGGAATCCGGCGATCATATGGGACTTGGACAGTCCGCTGAATGTCACGCAGAACAGATCCGGTGCGAGAGAAGCAATAGAAACATGCTCTTTTCCATCCATAACAAGACGGTCATAAATCTCATCAGAGAAAATGATCAGCTGGTGTTCTCTTGCGAGATCTACAATCTGCTGCAGTACTTCCTTCGGATAAAGAGCACCGGTCGGATTGTTTGGATTGATGATAACAATCGCTTTTGTACGCTCGTTGATCTTCTTACGCATATCCTCGATATCCGGATACCAGTCAGACTGCTCATCACAGATATAATGCACAGGCTTTCCACCGGCAAGTGTAGCACAAGCTGTCCAGAGCGGATAATCCGGAGACGGGATAAGAATCTCATCTCCTGTATCCAAAAGAGCAGACATGGTAAGATTGATCAGCTCACTGACACCATTTCCTGTGTAAATATCGTTCATCGTTACATTCGGCAGGTGCTTTAACTGGGCATACTGCATGATCGCTTTTCGCGCAGAGAACAGACCGGCAGAAGCAGAGTAGCCTTCGCAGTCAGAAAGCTGACGGCTCATGTCATAGATCACCTCATCCGGTGTACGGAAGCCGAACGGAGCCGGATTTCCGATATTAAGCTTCAGTACATGAGTTCCCATCTCTTCCATTCTGGCAGCCTCATCGACAACCGGACCTCTCACATCATATAATACATTATTTAACTTGGATGATTTCTTGAATTCTCTCACTTTCATACCTCCTGAATTATCTGCGGATGTCTGTATCTTATCAACATCTGACAGTGTGGAATCATTATCATTATTATTGTTTAACCAGTCAGGATCAACCTGCAGGGCATCTGCCAGAAAATGTAAGATGTCGGTACGCGGGATTGTCTTCCCACTGACATACTGGCTGACATGACTTTTCCCAAGCTTGATCCCTTTCTGCTGGGCAAGACGAACAAGATCAACCTGCTTCAGGCCTTGCTCGTTCATAGCGGCTTTTAATCTGTCTGCAAAGGTTTCCATAAAGCTCCTTTCTGGGGTCATCCTTCCGGGGGTCAGACCCCATTAATAAAGTATTAACAAAATACAAAGTTCAATTTAAAATCTGCTTCAATACGAAAATCTCTAAAAAGTTCAATTTAAAAGTTCAAAACTTTAGTCAGAGTATACCACGATAAATGAAAAAGTTCAATAAAAAAATTACTGTTATAGAAAATCCGCAAAATCACGGTATCATTAAGAAAATATGATATACTAAAAGTGTTTATTACAGCAAAATACAAAGTACACAGAACGAAGGGAAACAGGGAAATGATTCTTGAAAATGAAAAAATAAAACAGGCATTGGAATATATAAAGGAAGAAGATCCGGCAACGACTCAGGACACGCTCAATATGTGTCAGATCCCGGCACCTTCTTATAAGGAAGAGAAAAAAGCGGAGTATATCCGGGAGCGGTTCCGGGAGATCGGGCTTAGGGATGTCAGGATTGACGCTGTTGGAAATGTGCTTGGGATCTGGCCGGGAACCGGTGAAGGACCAAGTGTAATGCTTGCAGCACACACAGACACAGTATTCCCGGAAGGGACAGATCTGACGATAAGAAAAGAAGGGAATCGTTATTATTGTCCCGGCATTAACGATGACACACATGCAGTGGCGGAGATGATCGCAGTAGCGAAAGCAATGATCCATGCAGATCTTCACACAAAAGGGGACTTGATCTTCTGTGCAAATGTGTGCGAAGAGGGACTTGGAGATCTAAGGGGCGTGAAGTATCTGTTCGGATACGACAACAAAGCTTCAGAAGAATGTCCAGAGGTAGATGCATTTGTCTCGATTGATAACCAGTATACGGGCGGGGTGATCTATACGGCAACAGGAAGTCACCGTTATGAGGTGACATTTACAGGAAGAGGTGGTCACAGTTTCCAGAACTTTGGCATTCCTAATCCAATCCATGCAATGGGACGAGCCATCGCACAGATCGCAGAATTCCAGGTTCCGGATGAGCCGAAGACGACATTTAACGTAGGCGTGATCCAGGGAGGAACTTCTGTAAATACAATTTCAGGTTCTGCATCCATGCTGGTAGACCTCCGTTCGGACAGCGAAGAAGAGCTGAACCGATTGGACAAAGAACTTCATAAAGTGATCAAACAGGCAGTGGAAGAAGAAAATGCAAGATGGGATGCTTCAAAGCCGCAGATCAAAGTGCAGATCGAAGGACGCGGTGTGAGACCGGCGGGGGCACAGCCAAAGGACTGTGCAATCGTGAAAGCAGCATTCCGGGCGGCAGAACTGTTGGGGATTGAACCGGAGTATCGGTATGAGAGCAGTACAGATGCGAATATCCCGATCAGTATGGGAATCCCGGCAATCACTGTTGGAAGAGGTGGAGAAGAAGACGGAATCCATACCCTTCAGGAATGGTACGAGCCAAAAGAAGCATGGCTTGGACCACAGAGAGATTTGCTTCTGATGATTCTGCTTGCCGGAGCAGAAGGAGTCTGTGAGCCGGCTATAGAAAAAAGATAAAAAATCTTAAGAAAATATCAATGTCTTTTTAGGCACATTTCCTGTATACTGATGGTATGAGAGAATATTTTGTGCAGATTGTACCGGATGTCCCGGAGATTTTATCTTTTGCACAAAAAGAAGTAAAAATAAAACAAAGCAGGAGGGCAAAAGATGCGGGGAATCAGAAAGCAGTCATCCGACACACAGAGCTCCAGTCAGCCGAAAGAAAAAAGAAGATTGGATACAAAACAGAAAAAAGGAATGTTGATCGGCGGAGGTATCTTCCTTGTGGCAGTGATCGCCCTGATTCTTGTGAAGAATCTGACAGGTGGAGGTGGAGCAGATGGAGAGAATGTTCTCTATGCGGATTCCGTCGGAATGATCACAGGGACAGGACTTGGGACACAGAACCGGTTTACAGGAGTGGTTGAAGCACAGGATACGTTGAAACTGACACTGGCGGACAATCAGAAGGTAAAACAGATCTTTGTTGAAAAAGGGCAGGAAGTAGAGCCTGGAACAAAGCTGTTTGAATACGACACAGAAGAGCTTGCCATGACATTAGATCAGGGGAAACTGGAGCTTGAGAAGATCACGAACAACATCAGCAGCCTGAATTCACAGATCGCGGCACTTACAACGGAGAAGAAGAGTGCACCGGCCAGCGAACAGCTGTCCTATACGACACAGATCCAGGAACTTCAGATGGAGATCAAGCAGGAAGAGTACAATTATAAAGTAAAAGAGCTGGAAGTAAACCGTACACAGAAGAGTCTGGAACAGTCTACAGTAACTTCTACAGTTGCCGGAATTGTACAGGAGATCAACGAACAGCAGGGAACAGATCCTTCTACAGGAGAGTCCAAACCGTTTATGAGTATCCTTTCTACAGGAAAATACAGAATCAAAGGAAAGATCAGCGAGCAGAACATCGGAGATCTGACACCGGGCACACAGGTGACGATCCGCTCCAGAGTGAATGAAGATGAGATCTGGACAGGTACAGTAGATAACGTAGACACAGAGAAGCCGGAGAACAGTTCCCAGGATTCTATGAGTTATGGTTCTGAGAACAGCGATAATCAGGCAACAAAGTATCCATTCTATGTCACATTGGATACAGTGGATGGATTGATGCTCGGACAGCATGTCTATATCGAGACAAGTACTTCACTGGAAGCAGACAAGATGTGGCTGATGCGTGACTACATTGTAGACGCAGATTCAGATCATCCATATGTATGGGTAGCAGGAGATAATGACAAGCTGGAGAAGCGTTCTGTTACACTCGGAGAGACGAACGAAGATATGGGAACCTGTGAGATCGTAGACGGACTGAAAGCTTCTGATTACATTGTATGGCCAAGCGAGGAGTGCAAAAAAGGTGCAGCTGTTGTGAAGAACGATTCAGGTACATCAGGCAGTACTTCAGATATGTCAGGAGCCGAGGGCGGTTACGAAGAACCTGTAGAAGAGAATGCAATGCAGGAAGGAGTTCCGGGAACGGAGGAGAGTGTGGATGAATAAAAAGAAAATAATCAAGATCGGCATTCCTGTGGCAGCAGGCTGTATCGTTCTTGCACTTGGAATCGGTTTCGCAGTGAAGAACAGCGGAAAGGCTGTTAAAGTAGCTCCTGTCAGCAGTTTGAATTCCGGCGGCTGGTACGATGATAGCGGGATTGCAAGTTACGGAACCGTCACAACGAACCAGAAGCAGGACATTTACGTGGATGATACTATGCCGATCACACAGGTTTACGTGAAAGCCGGGGATACGGTGAAAGTTGGAGACCGTCTTGTGGCATACGACACGACACTTTCTTCCCTGGAGCTTGAGATGAAAGAAATGCAGATTCAGGGGATTGACCTGAACATTCAGAACCTGCAGAAAGAGATCACCCAGCTCAAGGGGACAAAGACCGCGAAGGCAGATACAGGGGCATCCGTCGTGCAGACAAGCGCAGATGGAGAACAGCAGCCAACTGTACAGAAGATGAGTGCTGTAAAGACAACCGTTCTTAATACATCAAAAGAGGATGAGAATAAAAAACCGGATGGTGATACCTCGAAGGATGATACGACAAAAGACGACAACACAAAAGATGATACTTCAAAAGACGATGCTTCGAAAGATGATAATACAAAAGACGATACATCCAAAGACGATAACAAAAAAGACGATGTACCGTCTTCCGCAATTGAGCGTCCATTCCCTGAAACATTAAAGGGAAAAGAGGTTTACAGTGAGATCACATTAGATTCTGTTCCTTATAATAAAGAAGACGCAGACGGAACAATGGAAAAACCGTATCGTTATCTTTGTGCACCTGGGGCAGCAGTGAATGCACAGTTTATGCTTCACGTTTTGAAAGACGGGATCGTGTGTGCCTTTGATGTAGTAGATAACGCAGAAGCGCCGACAAAATTCTTATCCTGTTGGATCCTCGATGGAAAAACAGGACAGGTAGTCATACCGGATCCACAACCAACTCCAGACCCGGAGCCGACTCCAAATCCAGAGCCAACTCCGGAACCAGAGCCAACTCCGGAACCAGATATTTCAGAAGATCCGGTTATCCCAGACACCCCGGACCTCCCGTCAAAGGAAGAAGTGGCGAAGCAAATCAAGGAGAAAGAGCAGAAGATCAAAGATCTGGATCTTTCCAGGAGATCCGCTGAACTGGAACTGAAAAAGCTGAAGAAAAAGGTCGGGGACGGCGTGATCAAAAGTACGGTAGAAGGTGTAGTCAAAGAAGCGACTGACGAAGCGTCTGCAAAGAATGAGAACAAACCAGTTGTCAGCGTTGTCGGAGAAGAAGGTTTCTATGTGACCGGAAGAGTCGGAGAGACAATGCTTGATCAGATCAAAGAAGGAATGACTGCGACTGTAATGTCCTGGCAGTCGGGAGAATCCTACGAAGCGACAGTTACAGGTGTTGGCAACTCACCGGTAAGCGATTATTCCACAGGAGAGAACCAGAATCAGTCCTTCTATCCGTTCACGCTCGTGATCCACGGAGACGCAAATCTCTCGAATGGTGAGTCTGTGAATCTGTCGATGGATGGAATTGCAGCAGGCAGTGATGGATCAATCTATCTTGAAAAAATGTTTGTCCGCGAGGAAGGAAACCGCTATTATGTCTACAAGCGGGGCGATAACGGCAGATTAACAAAACAGTATGTAGAGGTTGGCAAAAATATGTACAATTCACTGGAGATCACCTCCGGCCTCACAATGGACGACCTGATCGCGTTCCCTTACGGCAGAGATGTCAAAGAAGGCGCAAAGACACAGGAAGCAGATACCCTGTACGACTATTATTAAGAAGACTGAACAGTATCAAAATGAAAGAGAGTGAGGTGCCATTATGTTAGAAGACATCAGACTGGCGTTTCAGGGAATCTGGAATCATAAATTAAGATCTGCGCTCACAATGCTCGGAATCATCATAGGAATCGGTTCCATTATAGCAATTGTGTCCACGATCAAAGGAACGAATGAACAGATTAAGAAGAATCTGGTCGGTGCAGGAAATGACGCGGTAAATGTACAGCTCTATCAGGGTGACTGGCCGATCGATCTGCAGTATCAGTCACTCCCGGACGGAGTGCCGGAGATCTCAGACGAGACATTGCAGGAGGTCGTTGAACTCCCGGAAGTGGAGACAGCGTCTTTATATCATACAAGAAATGAATACGACGCAGTTTACCGCGGCGCAAAGTCATTAAGTAACAGCGTGATCCTTGGAATTGACAGAAATTATCTGGATGTTTACGGATATCAGGTAACCAAAGGAAGAGGATTAACAGACAAAGATTATTCCGAAGGACGAAAAGTAGCCTTGATAGACAAGACAACAGCGGCAAGTTTATTCGACAATGCAGATGTGATCGGAAGAACGATCGAGATCAAGGGAGAGCCTTTTGTTGTCGTTGGAATGGTTGCAAAGAAAGCAGAGTCCCAGCCGGTGATCAACTCAATGGAAGATTACTACCGCTACATGTCAGATGACCAGAGTGGAAAGATCATTATTCCGGATAATGTATGGCCGGTCATTTACCAGTATGACGAACCGCAGAACCTTGTCGTGCGTGCAAAAAGTACAGATGATATGACAGCGGCAGGAGAGAAAGCCGCAGATATTTTAAATGCTATGCTGACAGTTTCAGATGATACCGTGAAATACAAAGGAGAAGATCTGTTAGAACAGGCAACACAGATCCAGGAGATCAGTAACTCGACAAATCAGCAGCTGATCTGGATCGCCAGCATTTCTCTGTTAGTTGGTGGAATCGGAGTTATGAATATCATGCTCGTGTCGGTTACAGAACGTACCGGCGAGATTGGATTAAAGAAGGCACTCGGAGCGAGAAAGCGCAGAATTCTGACACAGTTCCTGACAGAGGCGGCGGTGCTGACACTGCTTGGAGGAATTATAGGTGTTCTTGGAGGAATCGCACTTGCGTACATTATATCCGGAGTCTCAGCAGTTCCGGTAGCGATCAGCGGAGTTTCGATTGTGATCGCAGTGCTGTTTTCTACACTGATCGGTATTATCTTCGGACTGATCCCGTCCGTGAAAGCGGCGAACATGAATCCAATCGAGGCACTTAGACATGAATAAAAAAATAGTGGAAAAAGAAAATACTTGTTTCAATTTCCTTCCATATCTGTTATAGTATGTGTTAATTAAAAGAGTCAGGAGAATCTGAGCGATCGGATTCTCCGTCTTTCTATGCAAAGAGAAAATAGCAATTATTAAAAGGAAAAGAGAAAAGGGGCATGTAAATTTGAGCAGCAGTACACTCGAGGGAAAGAAAAAGACAGAGAACGGAACAAAGAGGCTGATCTTCACAGCAGTATCTATCTTGCTGGAGATTGTATTCCTTCTCTTTCTGTTCACAAAGGTAAGTGAATACGCAACTATTATTGACTGGGCAACAAGAATCGTGGCAATCTTTCTTGTGCTTGGACTTTACAGCATGGATAAGACTTCATCGATGAAAATGCCATGGATCATACTGATGCTTGCATTCCCGATTCTTGGTGTGAGTCTGTATCTTCTCGTAGGTCTGAACGGAAGCACGAAGAAGATGCGGGCAAGATATGAAGAGATTGATAAAAAACTGCTCCCATATCTTCCGGATAACAGACAGATTCTCGAATGGATGAAAGAAGAGAGTCCGCAGGCGGGGGCAATCGCTTCTTATCTGACGAATTACTCTTGTTACCCGGTTTATCAGAACACAGATGTTACATATTATGATGAGGCGATCAAAGGGCTGGATGCACAGCTGGAGGATCTTTCAAAGGCAGAAAAGTTCATCTTTATGGAGTATCATGCCATCGAAGACGAAGAGGCATGGCAACGGATCCAGACGGTACTTGAAGACCGTGTGAAAGCAGGCGTAGAAGTCCGTATCTTCTATGATGATATGGGATCGATCTGGTTTGTGAACATGGATTTTGCAACAAAACTGAAATCTTTAGGAATCAAATGCCGTGTATTTAACCCGATTCTGCCGGGACTGAATATGTTCCTGAACAATCGCGACCATCGGAAGATTACTGTGATTGACGGAAAGGTTGCTTACACAGGTGGATACAATCTGGCGAATGAGTATTTCAACATCACACATCCGTATGGAATCTGGAAAGATACCGGGATCCGTATGGAAGGAGATGCGGTCAAGTCTATGACAGTAGCATTTCTGGAAATGTGGAATGCAGCCGGAAATGTAAAGTCAAAAGAACTTGTACCGGAGAAATATGTGATCAACTATGCATACCAGGCACAACAGCGTGGTTATGTCCAGCCATATGCAGACAGTCCGCTCGATGGTGAGCAGGTAGGCGAGGAAGTATATATCAGTATGGCGAACAAAGCGGAGAAATACTGCTGGTTTATCACCCCATATTTGATTATTACAGACGAGATGACACATGCACTCACACTGGCAGCAAAGCGTGGCGTTGATGTGCGTATCATAACACCGGGTATTCCGGACAAGAAGATGGTTTACAGTGTGACCCGTTCCTTCTATCATAATCTGGTTAAGCATGGAGTCCGTATCTATGAGTGGACACCGGGATTCTGTCATGCGAAGATGAGTGTGGCAGATGATAAAATGGCGACCTGCGGAACGATCAATCTCGATTACCGCAGCCTGTACCATCACTTTGAGAATGGATGCTTCCTGGCAGATTGCGACGCAGTGCTGGAGATCCGGGATGATCTGATCCGCACGATGGGAGAAAGCAGAGAAGTGACCGAGCAGTATAAAGAAGGAAGAAGTGCGGGCTTAAGACTCGGACAGCTGATCTTACGTCTGTTTGCGGAGCTGCTCTGATAATATCGTTTGTGGGTTGAATTTGCATTGGATTGATTGTATAATGAACTTGATTGTTGAGAAATTAACAATAGTTTTTTTATGAAATGGATGGTCTGCCGGTCAGAAGATACTGAACCCGACAGCCGGATATGAACTTTATTTTATGAAGGAGGAATCAACGATGATTACCTGGAACAATTTGGATAAGCTTACTTCTTATCAGGAACTTAAGAAGACAGAAAGTGTAGACCTCGCAGCAGTGATGGCCGGAGAGAACGGAGCAGAGCGTGTGAAGAACTACAACGTTCCGATGGCAGAAGGATTAGCATACAATTATGCAGCGAAGAAAGTGGATGACACAGTTCTCTCAGCTCTTGAGAAACTGGCAGAAGAAGCACAGCTGACAGAGAAGTTCGAAGCACTTTACAACGGAGAAGTTGTGAACACAGGAGAGAAGCGTCTCGTACTTCACCACATGACACGCGGACAGCTCGGAGATGCCGTTGAGGCTGACGGTGTTGACAAGCGTACTTTCTATGTAGAGCAGCAGAAGAAGATTGCTGAGTTTGCGAACAAAGTACATGCAGGTGAGATCACAAACGGTGCCGGAGAGAAGTTTACAACAGTTGTTCAGATCGGTATCGGCGGAAGTGACCTCGGTCCTCGCGCAATGTACCTTGCACTTGAGAACTGGGCAAAGAAGAATGATACATTCAAGATGGAAGCAAAGTTCATCAGCAACGTTGACCCGGATGATGCGGCAGCAGTTCTGAATTCTGTAGATGTTGCTCACTCTATCTTCGTACTTGTATCCAAGTCAGGAACAACACTTGAGACTCTGACAAATGAGTCCTTTGTTAAGGATGCTCTTAAGAACGCAGGACTTGACGCATCCAAGCATATGATCGCAGTAACAAGTGAGACTTCACCACTTGCAAAGAGTGATGATTACCTTGCAGCCTTCTTCATGGATGACTATATCGGAGGACGTTTCTCATCTACATCAGCAGTTGGCGGAGCAGTACTTTCCCTCGCATTCGGACCGGAAGTATTTGCACAGTTCCTTGACGGAGCAGCAGCTGAGGATAAACTGTCCCTCAATGAGAATA
>OINC01000140.1_pt1 | contig 11702 bp, 8 predicted proteins | sample 1585151 | NCBI WGS metagenome assembly OINC01 (sample SAMN02674597, study PRJEB24791) | human gut metagenome, SKBSTL013 | isolation source: stool | host: Homo sapiens | place: USA
CAGACAGATGTAAATTCTCTGCGAAAGAAGCAAACAGCAATCCGAAACGAGATCACGAAATATAACGGCAATCTGCTCCAGACCGAAAAGAGACTGACGGAGCTTGACATTGCGGATAGGCACTATCAAAATAAGGTAGACAGTCTGAACCGTATCCTGGATGACCTGTATGAAAAGATCGAGGATGCACAGACAAGACTTGATGGAATAAATCAGGAAATCACTATGGTTGAAAAGTCGGCCATGACGAAGAAATCCATCTTTGAAATGCTGGAAGGCTTCAGCAAGTACTACGATGTCATGTCGCCGGAGGATAAAAAGGCATTGTTGCAGGCTATGGTTTCGTTCATAGAGCTATATCCGGAAAAGCGGGATGACAAGCATCTGATAAAGACGATCCATTTCACCTTCCCTGTTACCTACGACGGTGAAAGCGGAGCGTTATTTGTCAGAACTAATGAACAGCAAGTTGAATGCGTACTCTTGATGTCAAAAGCTCAGTAATATAGCGCGGTGATTCGTTCAATATCGTTCAGACATCATTTTACAGTCTGAATCGTTTTCGTCCTTGGAAACAGGTCGAGGGCGGGTTCAGTGTAGAATTTGGATGTTATGACCCTCATAGCGCAAAAACGCCGTCAGCGTATCATGTGAAATCCATCACACGGTACGCTGGCGGCGTTTTCATTTTATCTGCTTATACAGCTTTCGGCGTGAGCCACTTTTCTAAGGAAGACGTCCGTTGCGTTTCACATAAAGAAACATCTGGCTAACGAAAAAGAATGAAGCTGATTTTATGCCCTCATTATTCTCTATAAATAGCACTACACCGCAGCTCTTGACGTTTCTCATCCAGAGAATACCGGATCGTAATCACACCATTTTCTGTCTCTACTTCTACCTGTTTTGCATGTTCAAACAACCTGCGCAGGCGGCGGTACTCGTCCCGCTGCGCATCCGTGTAGTGGGAAGGCATATCCGAGGTAAGGAACACATTGCCCAACAGGGCATTGACTGTGGCAAGGGTGCGTTTTTGTTCTGCCGTCAGCTTGCAGTTTTCCTTCCGGAGGAAGAACACATCCGGGTCGCTGCCATAGGCACGGCCATTGAGCTGCCGCCGGAACACCGTGTTGTTCAGCGCCTGCTTTGTGGACACCCGCTCCCGGTGGAACAGACGCATATACCACACATCGTCCCAGTCCAGCCCTACGTCACAGCTGACACGGCAGTAGTCCACCAGCCCGAAGGCAGGCATCACCGGCACGCCGCAGCCGAGGATGGCTTTTTGTCCGCACCAACTACGCAGCAGCTCCATGGCACGACGCATCCGGGCGGCACGACTCTCGTGGGCGTTGCCAAAGGGGGCAGCACCGTACAGAAAATCCAGCTTGACAAGGTCGAAGCCCCAGTCGTTCAGCACCCGGTCAAACACCCGGCGCAGATAGTCCAGCACGGCTGGGTTGTCGATATCCAGCGCATAGAAACTGCTCCAGTTGCTGCCGCAACACCACGGTTTGCCGTCCACTTTCAGCAGCCAGTCCGGGTGCTGCCGGAAAAGGGCAGAGTCCTTTTCGCACACAAAGGGTGCAAGCCAGAGCCCAGCCTGAAATCCGGCGGCGTGAATTTCCTCCACCATGCCTTTCAGCCCGTGGGGGAATTTCTGTGCATCCGTTTCCAGCCAGTCACCCACCTTCGACTCCCAGCCATCGTCGATCTGAAACAGGTCTCCCGGGCAAAGCAGGCTGCGGCAGCCGGTCAGGTCCTCCCGGATGGTATCCTCGGTGATGTCCTGATAGCGGTTGTACCAACTGGAATAGCCTGCCAGCTTCTTTTCAGTCCGGGGCTTGATGCCCATAGCCTGAAACCAGCCGTCGAACACCTCGGTCTCGCCGCCCTCGGCAAAAAACAGGTCAAGGAGTGGGAAACTGCCGCCGGGATGCTCCACCCCGGCGCAGTCCCGCTCCAGCGTCAGCAGGGCTTTGCCGCTGTCGTAGCGGAGGATGGTGTAGCCCGGCTTCTCGTCCAGCGATGCCACCAGCCGGAACTGCGCTCCCCTGCGGAAATAGCAGTAGGAAAAGCCGTGGCTCTGACCGTTATGATGCCCGTAAGGTACAAAGTGATAATCGCCGTAGCGGTCAAAGGCGTATTTCTTGCGCAGAAAGCCGGGAATGTGATCGGTACCGCGCAGCTTGCCGTTCCGGTCAAGTTCCGGGCTGTATGTCCATGTCTGGTAGCCGTTCATGAACAGACGCTCGTCTGCTTCCATCTTCCACGGCAGCTCGGCACGCACGGCTTTCAGCGTCCCGGCAGGCATGTCAGTGAAAAGATGCAGCGCACCGCAGCCCGGGTGCATCGGGGCATCGCCCTGCCGCACACCGCCGGTGGTCTCTGCGTACCAGTGCAGCGTTTCAGTCATGGTGCGTTTCCTCCCCGTGAAGCTGTGCGCTGATCTCGGCAGCGCGGGCGTCGGTCAAAACGAACTTGCGGCGGAACAGCGCCAGCGCACCTGCCAGCACCAGCATGGGCAGGACCGTCATCATCAGGCGCAGACCCAGCAGCGTTCCGGCACTCTGTACTGCCACGGGGCCGGTCTCCTCCGTGTTGCCCACAAGACCGATGAGGTCCAGCCCGATGCCGGTCAGGAATACCGCCACGCCGGAGGCTGCCTTGACCACAAAGGTCTGCATGGAAAAGATGACGCTCTCCTCCCGGCGGCCGGTCTTGAGCTGGCCGTAATCCACGCTGTTGGAAAGGAACAAGGTGGTCAGCACGGTCAGCATCCCGTTGCAGGCAAACACTACCACGCCCGGAATGCACAGCATGGCAAGGCTATGGGAAAGGCCGGTCAGGCAGAACACCAGCAGCATGCCGTAGCCGCACAGCGCCAGCAAAAGGCTCAGGTAAAATACCTGCGTACTGCTGAACTCTTTGCGCAGCAAGGGGTAAAGCACCATCATGCCAAGGATCTGCGCCGCACCGCCCACGGTGGAAAACAGGGTGTAGGTGGCTTTCCAATCTGCACCGCCAAGGTCATATTTGAAGAAATAGATGATAAAGTTGGAGGTAAGGTACAGCGCCGAGTTGATCAGCACAATGCTGCCCACCACTACCATAGCCTGATCGTTGCGGAACAGGGCGGAGAACATCTCCTTTACGGTGGCAGTCTTCATCTCACTGGGGGTGGTCTCCTGCATGGCGGCGCAGCAGACCAATTCCGTCACCACAAAGAGCACTGATACGATCAGCGCCACCCAGCGGAAGCCGGCGCGCTCGCTGTCGCCGCCAAGGGCTCCCACCAGCAGCATGGTGAACATGGCGATAAGTGCCGAACCAACGCCCGCACAGGTACGGCCCACCATGGAGAGGTTCTCCCGGTCTTTGGGCGTGCGGGTCACGGCGGGGATCATGGACCAGTACGGAATATCCATCATGGTATAGGTGACGCCCCACAGGATGTACACCACGCTGAAATAGACCATCAGCGCTGCTTCGTCCATTACCGGGGCGGCAAACAGGGCGTAGAGTACCAGCGCATTGAGCAACGTGCCGGAAAAGATCCACGGACGGAAACGCCCCCATCGGGTGCGGGTCTTTGCCACCAGAACGCCCATAAAGGGGTCGTTGAAGGCATCGAAGAACCGGGCTGCCATGAGCACCAGCCCCACAAAGCTGGCCGAAAGCCCCAGCACATCCTGATAATAATACATGACGTATGAAGCCGACAAGGCATACACCATATCCTTGCCCACGGCACCAATGCCGAACGCGGTTTTCTGTTTCAGGGTCAGTTCCATACAGCATCCTCCTTTTCAATGGTGAACCGCAGCACAACGGGCTGGGTCTGCGGTGCAGAAACGGTCAGCACGGCTTCTCCGGCAGTGCCCACGGTGCGCAGATAGGTGCCGGTCATGCCGCCTTCTGCCACGGCGGTCTGCGGGCCCACAAGGGCGGCGCTGCCCTCCACCGTAAACTGCACCGGGAGCTGTGCGTAGGGGGCAGGGGTGCCATTCTCGTCCAGAATGCGCACCCGGACAGCCGCCATATCGTAAGTATCTTTTTCCCGAAGAGCCGTCCGGCTGACCTTGACTTCCAAGTGCAGCTTTGCGCTGGGGCAAAGGGTCACGCTGCGCACCACGTTGCCGTCCTGTACGGCATCGAACCGCCAGCGGGTGGCCTCACCGCCCCAGTTGCCCACATATTTGCCGTAAAGCGCCACGCCGTCCTTAAAGGCCATTTTATAGCGCAGCATACACCAGCCGAATTTGACCTTGTAGGCCAGCGGCAGTCCTGCCAAGCCGTATTTTCCGGCGGCCAGCAGGCAGTCCCGCACAGCGGCTGCCTTGGCGGGAGAAAAGTGCTCCTGCGTTTCCAGCAGCTCGCCAATGGGATCGTCCATCACAAAGGGAGGGTGGGGCAGCGCCGTCCACTCGCTTTGGCGCAGGGCGGTGACGAACACATCGTTTTTGTAAAGCTTTACTTGCTGGGCATTGCTGAAAACATAGGCTGTGCCCAGCTGCCCGGCGGGGTTATCTCCGATGTCCATGGAGGAGCTGACTGCCAGCACCGGGTCGGCATCGCCCTGACTGGCATAGACCGCAGCCGCCAATTTGGGGTTGCGGAAGCTGTCCAGCACACCGTGGTAGCAGATGCGGTCCCCAGAGCCAAAGTCCTTGTGGGTCTGGTAGTCGAACATACACCAGCCAAAGCACCCGGCGTGCTCCTTGCTGGCATAGGCGGCGTTCTGCACCCGGACGTGCCGCAAGGCGTGCTCCTGCCGGTGCGGACCATCGTCAAAGGCTTTGGTGGGGTACATGTGACCGTTGCACTCCGAGATGAGCAGCGCCTTGCCCATATCCGGGGTCACGTCCTTTTTGGGCTTTGCACCGGGCGTTACGCCGTTGTGAGAAAAATCGTTGTAGGCGTAAACATCCTCCAGCAGATGGCTTTTTTCCAGATAGCGCACGCCGGAGGTGGCACGGCTGGGGTCCAGCTGATGGGCGATTTTGTTGGTGCGGGTATAGAAGGCATCGTCATCCACGCTCTCGTTGATGCGCACGCCCCACAGGATGATGCTGGGGTGGCTGCGGTTCTGCAAGAGCATCTCCTGCAGCATCTCGCAGGCGGCGTCCTTCCAGTTGTCGTCCCCGATGTGCTGCCAGCCCGGCAATTCAGTGAACACCAGCAGACCCCGCCGGTCGCACTCGTCCAGAAAATACTGGCTTTGGGGGTAGTGGCTGGTGCGCACGGCGGTGCAGTGCAGCTCCTCCTGCAAAATGCGGGCATCCTCCCGCTGCAGGCTTTCCGGTGCGGCGTAACCGATGTAAGGGTAGCTCTGGTGTCGGTTCAGCCCCCGCAGAAAGGTCTTTTTGCCGTTGAGGTAGAAGCCATCCGCCCGGAACTCTGCGGTGCGGAAGCCAAACGTCACCTGTTTGCGGTCGATGGGCTGTCCGGCTGCGTTCAAAAGCTCTGCAATGGCATGATGCAAAACCGGATGTTCTGTATCCCACGGCTGTGCATCCGGCACAGAAAGCTGCATCTTCCCGGTTTCTGCCGCAGGTGCAGTCTGCTCTGCCAGCAAAGTGCCCTCAGCGGTCTCCAGCCGGATGCGGACAGCCACGGCTGCGGGCGTAAGCTCTGCTGTCCACTGCACCACAGCCTCCTGCAGGGTGGGCGTGTAGACGAACAGATCGGTCAGGCGGCTTTCTGCCGTAGCTTCCAGCCAGACCTCCCGGTACAGCCCACCGTAGGTCAGGTAGTCGATGACAAAGCCAAAGGGTGGGATAGCCGGGTCTTCTCTGGTGTCCAGCTGCACGGTCAGCAGGTTTTCACCCTCCCGGTCCACAAGGTCGGTGATTTCCACCGCAAAGCCGGTATAGCCACCCCGGTGCTGCCCGGCAACCCTGCCGTTGACCCGCACCACCGCCTGATGGGCAGCGCCGTCAAAGCGGACAAACAGTCGGGGCGCAGCCTGCACCGGCGGCACTCGGAACCGCTTCCGGTAGCCGCAGACCATCTCGTAATCAGCGGGGGTGGCATAGTGCAGCGGCACCTCCCGGCAGGTATGGGGCAAGCGGACGGCTTGCTGTTTTGGCACCGGCAGCCCCTTGCCAAAGGCCTCTGTCCAGTGTCGTGTAAACTCCCAGTCCTCGCAAAAACTGTGTTTCATCGGGGCAGCACTCCTTCCAGTAAAATCGAGATCATTTCCTCCAGTACAGCCACATACTGCACTCCGCTTTCTGCCAAACTGCGGTCTGCCAGAAAGCTCTCAATGGATGCGGTGATCATCTGCCGAAGCACCGGCAGGGACACCGGACGCATGACCCCCTCTGCCACAGCCTGTTCCAGCAGCGCCATGGTGGGTTCCCACCCGTTTTCCAATTGACTGCGCACCCGCGCCGCCACCACCGGGTATTTCTCGTCCAGCTCCTTCATCTGCCGCAGGTCCAGCGCGGCGTATTCTGTCGGCATGGCAATGATGACCGCCCGCAGCTTCTCCTGCAAAGTGCCGCTGCCTGCCAGAATCTCCTGCTTGCAGCGGTGGATGTCTGCAAAGGCGTGGTCTACCATGTCCAGCAGAAGCGCTTCCTTGGAAGGGTAAACGGTGTAGATGGTCTTTTTGCTGATGTGCAGCGGCTCTGCCACCTGCTGCATGGTGAAATGCAGCCCCTGTTGACGGAACAGCTGCATCGCCTGCGTGCGCACCAGCGCACCGAGCTTTTCCTGCATGAGCGTCCTCCTTGTGGAAACCGTATTTGCATTTCTAGTTTCCATTCTAGTACGGAAACCGAGTTAAATCAAGTAGTTTCCGCATTTTCTGCGTTCTGACGAAGAACCCGAGAAGAATCACAGCAGAATGCCATATCTCAAAACGCAGCAGCCGGAATGGTATTCGTAAAGTTGCGCATAGTACTGTTTATGATCCGATAACAAAATTGATATTTCTACCTGCCAATGATAAGATCGTGACAAGACCATCTTTCACTCGGAGGAACTTACAATGGCAAAAAAGAAAGCTGCTGCCTACCGCCTTGCAAAAATGAACCTTACACTGCGCGGCATCAGCCATAATCTTGGCGAGACCACCGATTCCCGCTTTGCCCACGCTCTGCACAAGGGACTGTATTTCGACTACATGACGGCAAACCCGCCCGTCTGATTTTCAGGCGGGCATTTTACTTTGCCAGGATTTTGAGAACTACAATAAACTGCCCCCGAAACAGCGCGGTCTAGCGCGCTGCTTCGGGGGCAGTCTGTTGTTTATTCAATTATAAAGTTACTGCTTTGCACTTTCCGGGGCGACCTCAAAGTCGATCTTGCCCAGATTGACGTCCGCACGCACAATGGTGATCATCATGGTATCGCCCAGATTCCAGTTCTTGCCGGAAACGGGATCAGAAAGGCGCACGCCCTCGGTGAGCATGGTGCCGGTGGCGGTCAGGCTGGAAGCAGGTACAAAGCCTTCCACGCCGTTTTCCAACTCGATGAACAGGCCGCGCTGGGTCACGCCGGAGATGCGGCCCTCATAGCACTCGCCCAGATGGCGGCGGGCATACTCGGCCTTGTAGCAGTCCTCGGCCTTGCGCTCGATCTGCATGGCGATGACTTCGCGCTCGCTGGCCTGCTTGCTGACGTCCTCGGCAAACTCGCTGTAACGCAGGATCATGGTGTCCTTGTCCGTGCCCTTGAGCTGAGCCGTCATGATACGGTGGATAGCCAAGTCCGGGTAGCGGCGGATGGGGCTGGTGAAGTGGGCATAGTCCTGCAGCACCAGACCGTAGTGCCCCTTGGGCTTTTCCTCGTACAGAGCCTTGGACATGCAGCGCAGCATACCGGTATTGATGATCTGCTCATACGGGCCGCCGCGCACACCTTCCAGAATGGCGCTCAGCTCCTTGGGGGTGGGCACATCCTTGGCAAAGTGGTCGTTGACGCCGCAGGCCTGCAGCAACCCGTGCAAGCGCTCCAGCTTTTCGGCGTTGGGCTCCTCGTGCACGCGGTACACAAAGGGGATCTGCTTCACCCGGGCAAAGTGGGCGGCGCACTGGTTGGCCAGCAGCATGAACTCCTCGATCATTGCCTCACTCTCGCCGGAGGTGCGCTTTTTCACGTCGATGCAGTGGCCATCTTCGTCCAGGATCAGCTTTACCTCGCCGCTCTCGATATCCATGCAGCCGCGCTCCTTGCGCAGGCGGGCACGGTGGCCATACAGCTCCTTCATAGCAGGCAGCTGCGCCAGTACTTCATGGTACTTGCCGGTCAGTTCGTCATCGGTGCTGCCGGCCAGCAGGGCGTTGATCTCGGAGTACACGCCCTTGACCCGGCTGCGGATGACGGACTTGACAAAGCGGTAGTCGGTCAGGTTGCCGTCCTTATCCAGCCGCATCAGGCAGGAGAAAGCCAGACGCAGCTCGTTCTCGTTCAGGCTGCAGATGCCGTTGGACAGAGCCTTGGGCAGCATCGGAACGACCTGATCTGCATAATAGACGCTGGTAGCGCGGCTGAACGCCTCGTTGTCCAGCTCGGTACCGGGCTTGACGTAGTTGGAAACATCCGCGATGTGCACGCCCAGCTCAAAGCCGCCGTCCGGAGTCTTGGTCAGGCTGATGGCATCGTCGATATCCTTGGTCTCGGCGCTGTCGATAGTAAAAATGGGCAGGGCGCGCAGATCCATGCGGCCCTCGCAGTCCGCAGCAGACACCTCGGCGTTGTCCAGCTTTTTGGCCTCGTCCCGCACCTTGTCCGGGAAGCGGTTGCGGATATCCTGCGCGTAGAGCAGTGCCTTTGCGCAGCGCTTTGCCTCATCGCAGCTGCCAAAGCGCATGGCCACACCTACGCGGTGATCCTCCTGACGGCTGCCGCGCAGCAGAATCTCCACTGCCACCTTGTCGCCGTCCTTGGCGCTGCCTTCGCAGTCCCGCATGACCTGCATGGAGATGGCGGGGCAATCGTCAGGCACAAACTTCAGGCGGCCCTCCATGCGGTGCATGGTGCCCACCAGAGAATTTTTCTCTTCCAGAACAGCAAGGATCTCGCCCTCATCGCTGCCCTCTACCCGGGGGTGTGCAAACTTTTCCACCAGCACCTTGTCGCCGGGCATTGCGCCGCGGGTGAACCGGCCGGGGATAAAGATATCGCTGGTGCCGTCCTCCAGCATGACAAAGGCAAAATTCTTGCCCAGCTTTACCACCTTGCACAGCAGTGCCTTGTCGGCACGGCCGCTGCGTACGGTGAAGAACACGCCCTGGCGCTGGCAGATGACAGCCTCGTGCACCAGCTGGTCCACAGCCTCCATCACCTTGCGGTCTGCGCCGCGATCCCCGCCGAACTTATTTTTCAGATCTTTTACGGTGCACGGCTGATTCTGGATCGCGTGCTCAATTTTATCGCGCATTGCCATAAAATATTTTCTCCTTCACTTCCGTGGCCGTGCATCTCCTGCGGAGCACAGCCCTGCCTTGGGACGGGCACTTTCCCCTGTCCCCTCTTTGCGGCAGCCCGCAGAACCGGCTGCCCACACTTTTTCTGCACAGAAAAACAGCCCCGTCCGTTCACGGGGCTGCAACGCCTTCTCAGCCTGCCAGACGGCCTGCAAACAGGCAAGCCAGAATAGCAACCACAAAGAACACCACGCCTGCAATGCGGGTGACCTTAGCCAGCATCTGATCTGCCGGGGTCAGACGTGCATTGTTGGCACCGCCCACACTGCCGTTGATGGCACCGGACAGGCCCTGACCGTGGGTGTGCTGCATGAGGGTGAGGAAAACGATGACCAGCGAAGCCACCAGCAGAATGGCACCGCCAACAATTTCGATAACAGACATGAATCGTAACGCTCCTTTTATTTGTAAATACGGAAAACTACGCAAAAATACAACTATATAGTAGCATAACAAAGCCAAAATTGCAAGTAGAATCCGCGCATTTAACCCGCTGCTTCCAGCGCGTTGCAGACCTGCGCAAAGATGGCTGCACCGGAGTACGCCGTGTGCACCGCACCGTCCTGCAATACCACAATGGTGTAGCGGGGCTTTTCTGCCGGCCAGAACCCCGCAAACCACAGGTTGCAGCGCTCGGTGCCCTCCGGGGTGAACTGCCCGGTCTGGGCAGTACCGGTCTTGCCGCCCGCCCCACCGGAAAGCCCGGCGGCATCCTGTGCGGTGCCCTGCTGCACCACCTGTACCAGCATAGCGCGCAAAAGCGCTGCGTTCTGTGCTGAGATCACCCGCCGCCCCCGGGGGTGGCTGAGGGTCTCCACCGGTTGTCCGGTGGTCTCGTCCAGCGTGGCTTGCAGCACATAAGGGCTGCGGTATACGCCGTCCGCTGCAATGGTGTTGAACAGTGCCGTCACCTGCATAGGCGCTGCCAGCAGGCTGCCCTGCCCAAAGCTGAAATTGGCAAGCTGCCCGCTTTGCGCCAGCTCCTGCGGGGCGGGCAGCTGCCCGGCCTCGGCGGCAAGCCCCTCTGCCAGCGGCAGGCTACACCCAAAGCCAAAGTCTTTGGCGGCGTCCAGCAAGCTTTCCGCACCCAGCTGCTGTCCCAGACGGATAAAATAGCCGTTGCAGCTTTTTTCCAGCGCGGCGGCAAGGTCCACCTGTCCATGCGGCACCCCGCCCGCGCAGCGAAAGATCTGCCCATCCACTACCACCGCGCCGGTGCACTCGAAAACCGGCTGCAAGCCCGCTTCCAGCGCAGCCGCAGCCAGCACCGGCTTGAACACTGAGCCCACCGCGTAGCTTTGCAGTGCCCGGTTCAGGAAAGGACTGTTCTCCGCCTGCAGGCTGTCGGCAAGGCGCTCCGGGTCGTAGCACGGCACACTGACGCTGGCGCGCACCGCCGCTGTGGCGGTATCCAGCACCAGAATGCAGCCGCTCGTCATGGTACTTGCCGCCACTGCTTCCACTGCCCGCTGCACCGGGCGGGAGATGGTCAGCTGCACGCCCAGCGCCCCGCTGTCGGCTTGCAAAAGTCTAGCCGTTTCTCCGGTGCGCAGCGTACCCTGCGCCGTCACGGCGCAGACAAGGCTGCTGTTCTCCCCTGTGCCGGAAAGTACGGCGTCCAGCGCCTTTTCCAGCCCGGCAGCGCCGTGACCTGTGCTATCCAGATAGCCCAGTAAATGCTGACACAGCGGCACCGCCGCATACCGCCGAGCGGCTGGATAACCGGTCAGCCCAAGGCGGGCGGGGTCGCAACTTACCTCCAGCAAAAAGGGTGCCGCACGGCTGCGGCTGCGGTACAAAAGCGCCTGCCCGGCGGCATCGGTGCAGGCATACAGGCGGTCGTAATTGCCCTGCCCGGGAAAGCACACCACCTGCCAGCGCTCCTCGAGACCAGTGAGCAGCCGCCCCTGCGCATCGTAAAAGTTGCCCCGCCGGGCGGGCAACTGCAGAGTGACCGTGCTCTGCGCTGCCGCCCGCGCAGCATAGGCAGGGTGCTGCGCCAGCAGATACAACCGGCACAGCACCACCGCAAACCCCAGCAGCAAGGCGGCATACACCGCCAGCACCCGTTTGCCGGACATCCCCGCGCCCCCTTTCCCTGTGGTTAGGGTGGGCAGTAAGGGCGTGGGGTATACATAAAAAGAGGCGGAACCTCTCCGAAGAGAAGTTCCGCCTCTTTGGCATTTCCTATTAAAAAAGATTGGTACGGCTTAGTACATGCCGCCCATGTCACCGCCGGCAGGTGCGGCGGGAGCCGGGGGTTCC
>OINC01000141.1_pt1 | contig 11694 bp, 8 predicted proteins | sample 1585151 | NCBI WGS metagenome assembly OINC01 (sample SAMN02674597, study PRJEB24791) | human gut metagenome, SKBSTL013 | isolation source: stool | host: Homo sapiens | place: USA
CAATCGCCGATGGCACGGCTTAAGCCGGCTTCGTACAACGGCTTGAAATCGGACTGGTCTTTCAGGTTTTGGAAACCTTCACGGATAGCTTCTTCGGTCAGTGATGAAATCCACAAGCGTTTCACCGGGCAGTGAGCGCCTGCTTTTTGCATCACCCATCGCTGAATCAGCTCTCCTTCTTGTCCGGCATCACCACAGTTTATAATCTCATCGGCTTTCTGCATTAAACTTTCGATTATGCGGAACTGCTTCTCTATACCCGGGTCATTGATGAGTTTGATTCCGAAACGTGGAGGAATCATCGGAAGGCTGGACAAGCTCCATGCTTTCCATGAAGGAGTATATTCATGCGGCTCCTTCAGGGTACAGAGATGCCCGAATGTCCAGGTCACCTGGTATCCGTTTCCTTCTATATATCCGTCTTTTTTGGTTTTTGCTCCCAGTACATCCGCTATGTCACGGGCTACGGAAGGTTTTTCGGCAATACAAACTATCATATTTTTTTTCGTTTCTGTTCAAATAGGATTGCAAAGGTAATAAAAACCTCGGAAGAGATTTTGTTTTGTCTTTATTAGTTCTTCTTTTATAAGAATTTAAAAGTAGGTATCGGGGGCTTTAAGGTCATTTCAGTGCAAATGGGCTGTTAGGTATGGTTTTTCTGTTATTTGCTGTTTGACGAATGTCTTTTGAACTTTTCTCTATGATTTCAGTTTCTTTTCAGAATCCTATAAGAATTTTGCATCAAAAAGAAACTATAAAACAATGTAATTATGAAAAAGAATTGGATGTTATTTTTATTTTTCGCAGCTTTTGCTGCACTAACTTTTAGTGGTTGTAGTGATGATGACAATAGTGATGTTCCTGAAAACACACATTTGGTTTCAAAAGAAGTACAGGCTGCATTTAATGCAAAATATCCGCAAGCCAAAGACGTGGAATGGGAGCTGAAAGGTGATTATGCTGTAGCAGATTTTTATTGGGATGGTGGAGAGCATTCTGCATGGTTCAATCCGTTATCGGCTGCCTGGTATATGACAGAAACAGATGTTCGTTATGAAAATCTTCCCGAACCTGTACTTGCTGCCCATAAAGCAGGCAAATATGCTGACTGGCGGGTGGATGATGTGGATAAGTTGACTCGTGAGGGAATGGAAACTCTTTATGTCATTGAGGTGGAGAAAGGAGAATCCGAGCTGGATTTGTTTTATTCGTCTACAGGCATATTGGTAAAAACTGTTGTAGATACCGGACACGAAGAAGATTATGATGATTATTTGCCGCAGCCTGATGCAAACGGCATTATAGCTATTGTCAAGCAGAAATATCCCAATGCGACAATTGTAGAAATAGAACGTGAAAAAGGTTTGCAGGAAGTTACTATTTTAGATGAAAACAGAGAGAAAGAGGTTTATTTCAATGAGCGGAACGAATGGATGGGAACAAGCTGGGATGTACAGGTGGCAAATTTACCGGAAGCGGTAAAAAAATCGGTTATGGAAAAATATTCAGATTATGTGATAGATGATGCTGATTATGTGGTGACACCTGATAATGAATGGTATATACTTGATTTGGAAAACAAACAGATCGATAAAGAGCTTAAAGTAAAGGTAGATAAGGACGGCGTTTGGTTGTAATTTTATTATCCCCTAGGCTATGCTAGGTAAACAGGCGGATGTTTCATAGGGCCGGACAGCTTTGGGGTTTTTAAACATTATGATTTTTGTGGCAGGCAGTTGAAGTGTGAATTTGTATTTCTGTTATACATTTTTTGTGATTTTGATGAGAGAGTAAAAGATGAATGTGGAAAAATAGATTTGTATGATATACGATATTCAGTTACATTTGCATTTAGAATAAAAAATAGCATGATGGAAACAGGATTAACTTATACTTCGACTGTTGTCGTTTCAAAAGAAAATGTAGCTGCCACCATGGGTAGCGGCGATTTGAATGTGTTTGCCACTCCCGCTATGGTGGCGTTGATGGAGAATGCTGCCATGAGTGCCGTGGCAGATGAGTTGCCTGAAGGTTCCACTACAGTAGGGGCCATGATGAACACTACTCATATCAAGCCCTCGGCTGTGGGAGACACGGTTTCGGCTACTGCCGTATTAAAAGAGGTGGAAGGCAGAAAACTTACTTTTGAAGTGCGGGCGCAAGATAGCAAGGGCGTGATTGGAGAAGGTACACATGTACGTTATATTGTGGACAAAGAGAAGTTTATGAGTAAATTGTCTTAATAATTATTTGAAATTATGCCACAACTGAGAGCTTCCCTTCTTTTGTGATTCTGAATATTATTTGTTCCGATAACGGGAAATCAAGTAGAGGAATGAAGAACGTGCTTTAATAAAAAATATTTAAGGAGAGCAAAATGAATGACAATCTGAAAAAGAGTGTCATGGAGTTCTGCCCTCCTTCTTTTATTCTTGCAGCGCCAAGATATATTCGTATAACTTCTTATAAAACGGATGTTTCGTCAGCGTAGAGGCATCTCCTAATATAATAAGTTTCATGCGTGCACGTGTAATTGCTACATTCATTCGTCGCAAGTCATTTAGAAAACCAATTTGTCCCTCTTCATTTGCACGTACTAAACTGATGAGAATAACGTCTCGTTCCTGTCCCTGAAAACCATCTACCGTATTGATGGTGATAAGGTGTCGGTAAGGCTTGAAGAAAGCATCTCGTTTTATCAGTTGACGGAGATATTGTACTTGTGCTTTATAAGGAGAAATCAGTCCCACATCAATCCGTTCTTCCAGAAAACGGTCTTTACCTATTTTATTGATATAGTTGGTAAGTTGGGAAATGGAGAGTGCCGCCTCCTCTTTATTGATACGGCCGAAGCTTTCACCCACAAACTCTTCGTTGCATTCCATTCCTTCCGTATTTATCCATTCTATCGGTGTGTCATAGTCCAATATACTCCGATATTTTACTTCGGGAGCTGATTTCAGTTCACCCTGATAGAACCATTCTGAAGAGAAACGCATAATTTCATCATTCATTCTATATTGTACCTTTAACAAGGATACAGTGTCGGGTTTGTTGTCTGCAATCTCCTGCATCAGTGTCCGGTCTAATCCTCCACGAGCTGCTTCCATGCATTTAATGGTAGGAGGAAGCTGGCAATAATCACCGGCCAGAATGACACGGTCTGCTTTGCGTATGGCAATCCAGCAGGCAGGCTCTAGAGCTTGTGCGGCTTCGTCTATGAATAAGGTACTGAATTTGCGTCCTGTCAATATTCTGTTGGCGGAACTTACCAGTGTGCAGGCTATCACACGTGCTTCGCCGAACAATGCTTCGTTGATGCGAATTTCCAGTTCGGTGGCACGGTCTTTCAGTGAGTTTATTTTCTGTCGGATATTCTCACGCTCCGCTCCTTTGCGCGAACGTCCGTAGAGCTCGCGTATTGCTTTTCGGATACTCCATAATTGCGGATAATCGGGATGGCTTTCAAAACGGCGTTCATAGGTAAAAGCAAGCATTTTGTCATTAACGCGGGTGGGATTACCAATACGGAGAACGGGAACGCCCCGGTCCACCAGTTTCTCGCTAATCCAGTCTACAGCCATATTGCTTTGTGCGCAAACCATCACTTGATTTTCCCGGTGAAGGGTTTCGTAAATGGCTTCTACCAATGTGGTAGTTTTACCGGTTCCGGGCGGACCGTGGACTATAGCAACATCTTTGGCATGCATCACTTTATTTACTGCTTCCTCCTGCGTATTGTTTAACCAAGGGAAACGGGTGAAGCCGAAACTGAAAGTTTCTGCCTTTTGGTTGCCATGAAAAATCTCACGTAACTCTGCCAGGCGATTTCCTTTTGCCTTGAGGACTTGTCCCAACGCTTCGAACATCAACCGGTAACTGGTTTCATCAAAATAAAGCTGTACTCCCAATTGTCGCTCGGTTGCCTGTATGCTGAGCAATGCATCTGCCGAGGGGAGAACGATTACCATTCGGTCTTCGTCCACGTAGTTGACAGTTGCCGTAAAATTGAAATAATGTAATTGGCCTGATGCATTTTGCGTAAAAAAGCATACCGGACGGCCGAATTCAAATACATGTTCTATGTCTTTGTCTTCTTGCCTTTCAACTTCTACAACCAATTGATTCAATGAGTTATAATAGCTTCTGCCTGCCGATATCGGATACCAGCACATACCCCGTTTCACTTTGCGCTCGATGCCCATTGCTTCAGTCTGTTGCCTGAAAGTCTCTTTTTCGTAATCATATTCTAATTTTAGTAACAACTCTTTGCGTTGTAGTTTGTTAATTATATTAGAAAGGGGTATATGTTGGTTCATAATGATGCTTTTTTCTATAAGAATTGCAAAGATAATAATAATCCTTTAGGTAGGACTTTATGTTTTATTTTGTTAAACGTATTATAGATAACACAAGAATTCAAATATTATTCTTATATTGCCAAAAATAAAATAGATTTAAAACTGTAATAATTATAAATGGTAAAAGGTATGGTATATGACTTGGACATGTTAAAGGCCTTTTATGCTTCTTTCGAAAAGAAGATAGGTCGGGTAAGAGCCGTGTTGCAGCGTCCGCTGACATTGGCTGAGAAAATTCTGTATACACATCTTTATGATGATGCTCAACTGAAGAATTATGAACGTGGCGAGGACTATGTGAATTTCCGTCCCGACCGCGTGGCTATGCAAGACGCGACGGCGCAAATGGCATTGTTGCAATTTATCAATGCAGGAAAGGATTCCGCTGCCGTACCTTCTACTGTGCATTGTGACCATTTGATTCAGGCATATAAAGGAGCGGGCCCGGATATTGCAACGGCTACGGAAACCAACCGTGAGGTATACGATTTCTTACGAGATGTTTCTTCGCGTTTCGGTATCGGGTTTTGGAAACCGGGAGCAGGAATCATTCATCAGGTGGTACTCGAAAACTATGCTTTTCCCGGGGGAATGATGGTGGGGACGGATTCTCATACCCCTAATGCCGGAGGATTGGGAATGGTGGCAATCGGAGTCGGTGGTGCCGATGCTGTGGATGTAATGACCGGTATGGAATGGGAGTTAAAGATGCCGAAACTGATTGGAGTTCATTTGACCGGAAGCTTGAATGGATGGGCTTCGCCAAAGGATGTGATTCTGAAATTGGCCGGTATTCTGACCGTGAAAGGTGGAACGAATGCCATTATAGAATATTTTGGAGAAGGGACAGCTTCACTTTCGGCAACCGGTAAGGCTACTATCTGCAATATGGGTGCAGAGGTGGGGGCTACTACATCCTTGTTCCCCTATGACGATCGGATGGCTGTGTATCTGAAAGCTACCGGAAGAGAGTCTGTAGCAGAGATGGCCGGAAAAGTGGCAAATGATTTACGTGCCGATGCTGAGGTTGTTGCCAATCCTTCTGCTTTTTACGACCGTGTGATTGAAATTAATTTGTCCGAGTTGGAACCTTATATCAACGGGCCGTTTACACCGGATGCCGCAACACCTATTTCAGAGTTTGCCGAAAAGGTATTGGTTAATGGTTATCCGCGTAAGATGGAAGTCGGGCTGATAGGTTCATGTACCAATTCATCTTATCAGGATTTAAGTCGGGCTGCTTCCATTGCCCGTCAGGTAGCTGAAAAACATTTGGCTGTGGCTGCTCCTTTGATTGTCAATCCGGGTTCTGAACAGATTCGAGCCACTGCCGAGCGTGACGGGATGATTGATGCTTTCCAAAAGATTGGGGCTACTATTATGGCGAATGCTTGCGGTCCGTGCATCGGACAGTGGAAACGCCATACCGATGATCCTGTCCGCAAAAACTCGATTGTCACTTCTTTTAACCGTAATTTTGCCAAACGTGCCGATGGTAATCCGAATACACATGCATTTGTGGCTTCTCCTGAATTGGTATTGGCTCTGACTATTGCCGGTGATTTATGTTTCAATCCGTTGAAGGATGCTTTGATTAATCAGGACGGTGAGAAGGTGAAACTGAGAGTTCCGGAAGGGGATGAATTGCCGTCGTCAGGTTTCACTCAAGGTAATCCCGGTTATTTGGCTCCTGCCGGTGCACAGGTAGAAATTAAGGTGAATCCCGAATCACAGCGTTTGCAGTTATTGGCTCCGTTTCCGGCATGGGATGGAAAGGATTTTACGGATATGCCTTTACTGATTAAGGCTCAAGGTAAATGTACCACAGACCATATTTCGATGGCAGGCCCGTGGCTGCGTTTCCGTGGTCATCTGGAAAATATTTCGGATAATATGCTGATGGGGGCGGTGAACGCTTTCAATGGTGAAACGAACAAGGTGTGGAACCGATTGACAAATACCTATGAGAGTGTATCGGGCGCGGCTAAGCAGTATAAAGCGCAAGGCATTGGGTCTATGGTAGTTGCGGAGGAAAATTATGGAGAAGGTTCCAGTCGTGAACATGCTGCTATGGAGCCTCGTTTTCTGAATGTAAAGGTTATTTTGGCGAAGAGTTTTGCCCGCATCCATGAAACGAATCTGAAGAAGCAGGGAATGTTGGCGGTGACTTTTATAGACAAAGCGGACTATGACAAGATTCAAGAACATGATTTGATTACCGTCAGCGGATTGGCGGACTTTGCTCCCGGAAGAAATCTGACTGTGACTTTACACCATGAAGATGGCACTCAGGATCGTTTTGAAGTACAGCATACTTATAATGAACAGCAGATAGGTTGGTTCCGTGCCGGCTCTGCTCTAAATGCAAGATAAAAGATGAAAAAGACAGTACCTTATATTACAGGAGACGGAGTGGGAGTAGAAATCACTCCCTCCATGCAAGCCATAGTGAATGCAGCCGTGAAAAAGGCATACGGCAGCGAACACGAAATAGAATGGATAGAAGTGCTGGCAGGTGAACGTGCTTTCAACGAAACAGGTTCCTGGTTGCCGGATGAGACGATGGAGGCTTTCAAGAAATATGGTGTGGGCATAAAAGGTCCGTTGACTACTCCGGTAGGAGGTGGTATCCGTTCCTTGAATGTGGCTTTGCGCCAGACGCTGGATCTGTATGTGTGTCTGCGCCCCGTACGTTGGTTCAGCGGAGTGGTATCTCCGGTGAAAGAGCCTCAGAAGGTGGATATGCATATTTTCCGCGAAAATACGGAAGATATTTATGCAGGTATAGAATGGGAAGCAGGTACGCCGGAAGCTGAGAAGTTTTATCGTTTTCTGCATGATGAAATGGGAGTGGCTAAAGTGCGCTTTCCCGAAAGTTCTTCGTTTGGCGTGAAACCGGTGTCCAAAGAAGGAACGGAACGTCTGGTACGTGCGGCATGTAAATATGCTTTGGAGCATGGCTTGCCGTCAGTGACGTTGGTGCATAAAGGAAATATCATGAAGTTTACTGAAGGCGGCTTCAAGAAATGGGGATATGAACTGGCGGAACGTGAATTCGGAGATGCCATTGCGTCAGGCAAGTTGGTGATAAAAGACTGCATAGCCGATGCATTCTTGCAGAATACGTTATTGATTCCCGAAGAATATTCAGTGGTGGCTACCTTGAATTTGAACGGAGATTACATCTCGGATCAGTTGGCTGCCATGGTAGGCGGTATCGGAATTGCTCCCGGAGCGAACATCAATTACAATACCGGTCATGCCATTTTTGAAGCAACTCACGGTACGGCTCCCAATATTGCCGGAAAGGATGTGGTGAATCCTTGTTCATTAATCCTCTCGGCTGTCATGATGTTGGAACATTTTGGCTGGAATAAGGCGGCGGAGCTGATAGTGAATGCCTTGGAATCCAGTTTTGGCGAGGAACGTGCCACACATGACCTTGCCCGTTTTATGCCCGGAGGTGTCTCGCTTGGCACGTCGGCATTTACAAAAGAAATAATAGAAAGAATAAACTCCTAAAAACTCACGGATATGAAGAAAGAATATATCATTTACAAACTCTCCGAGGAAATGAAGAATGCGACCCGGATTGAGAACGAATTGTTCAAGAAGTTTGATGTAAAGCGCGGATTGCGTAACGAAGATGGCACCGGTGTTTTGGTAGGGTTGACCAAGATAGGCAATGTAGTAGGGTATGAACGTATTCCCGGCAGAGGATTGAAGCCGATTCCCGGCAAACTTTTCTATCGTGGGTATGATTTGGAAGATTTGGCACATAGTATCATTAAGGAGAAACGTTTTGGTTTTGAGGAGGTGGCTTATCTGTTATTGTCCGGTCATTTGCCTGACAAGGAAGAGCTGGCGTCTTTCTGTGAGTTGATTAATGACAATACTCCGTTGGAACAGAAGACCAAAATGAATATCATTGAGCTGGAGGGAAATAACATTATGAACATTCTGGCCCGTAGCGTGCTTGAAATGTACCGTTTTGACCCGCAGGCGGATGATACTTCGCGTGATAACCTGATGCGTCAGAGTATTGACTTGATATCCAAGTTCCCGACCATTATTGCATACGCTTATAACATGTTGCGCCATGCCACGTATGGTCGTTCGTTGCATATCCGTCATCCGCGTGAAAAACTGTCTATCGCAGAAAACTTCCTGTATATGTTGAAAAAGGATTATACGGAACTTGATGCGCGCACGCTTGATTTGCTGTTGGTACTTCAGGCTGAACACGGAGGTGGTAATAACTCTACTTTTACCGTCCGTGTAGTTTCGTCCAGCCGTACGGATACTTATTCGGCCATAGCCGCAGGTATCGGCTCGTTGAAAGGTCCGCTTCATGGAGGGGCAAATATCCAGGTGGCGGATATGTTCCATCATTTGCAGGAAAATATCAAGGATTGGACCAATGTGGACGAAATTGATACTTACTTTACCCGTATGTTGAATAAGGAAGCGTATGATAAGTCCGGTCTGATTTATGGTATCGGCCATGCGGTCTATACGATATCCGATCCTCGTGCTATTTTGTTGAAAGAATTGGCTCGTGACTTGGCAAAAGAAAAAGGCAAGGAAGAAGAGTTTGCTTTCCTGGAATTGTTGGAAGAACGTGCCATCGCTATGTTCGGAAAGATTAAGAATAACGGCAAGACTGTTTCCAGCAATATCGATTTCTATTCAGGTTTCGTATATGAAATGATTGGTCTGCCACAGGAAATATTTACACCTTTGTTTGCGATGGCTCGTATCGTGGGGTGGTGCGCACACCGCAATGAGGAGCTGAATTTTGAAGGAAAACGTATTATTCGTCCGGCATACAAGAATGTGTTGGAAGAACTGGAATATGTGCCTTTGAAGCAGAGGTAATTGGCAAGCACGGATAACATGGGTTCACACGGATTTTTCTGTGAAATTCATGTTATCCGTGTCTGAAGAATAATATCATCGATGGTTTTACTGTCACTTTCTCGCATTTTATAGTCTTTTTCCACAAAAACTATCTAAAATATTTCTCCTCTCTCGAATTTTCTTTAAATTTGTTAGTGACTAACTAAATCTAATAAAAGGAGGACCGAGTATGGAACAACAGACTTTTGACTTATTACTTCTGACAATGTCTGCATTAGCGGTTGTTGTTTTTGCAGCCCTTTATTATGTACGTGCCGGCTATGGTATGTTCCAAACTTCCAAATGGGGAATTTCGTTAAACAATAAACTAGGTTGGATATTGATGGAAGCGCCGGTGTTTTTCGTCATGCTCTATTTATGGTGGAATAGCAGTGTGCGTTGTAGCGCTGTGCCTCTTGTCTTTTTCCTACTCTTTGAACTGCATTATTTCCAGCGTGCCTTTATATTCCCTTTCTTGATGAAAGGAAAGAGCCGGATGCCCCTTGCCATTATGTTGATGGGAGTGGTCTTTAATGTCCTGAACGGACTGATGCAGGGCGAATGGTTGTTCTATCTGGCTCCGGAAGGACTCTATACAGATGCCTGGCTCGGCACTCCTTCTTTTTGGCTTGGGGTTATTTTGTTCTTTATAGGGATGGGCATTAATCTACATTCCGACAGTGTGATCCGCCATTTACGTAAACCGGGCGATACACGCCATTATTTGCCGCAGAAGGGAATGTACCGATATGTCACTTCGGGCAACTATTTTGGCGAGTTGGTGGAATGGATAGGGTTTGCCGTACTCACTTGTTCGCCCGCTGCATGGGTGTTTGTGCTGTGGACGTTTGCTAATCTGGCTCCACGTGCCAATTCCATCCGTAACCGTTATCGGGAAGAGTTTGGTAAGGATGCGGTAGGAAAAAAGAAAAGAATGATTCCTTTTATTTATTGAATTTGAATAGTATATCGTTTCTGTTTCAGGAAATGATGAAAGCGAAACATAACATATGAATGATGAACTCTAAATTATTTACTTCCGCTTCTATCGGACCGCTGACTTTGCGTAACCGTACGATTCGTTCGGCTGCTTTTGAGAGTATGTGTCCGGGCAATGCTCCGTCCCGGCAATTGAAGGATTATCACTGCTCGGTGGCGGCAGGTGGAGTGGGAATGACTACTATTGCTTATGCAGCAGTTACACAGAGTGGCCTTTCTTTCGACAGGCAATTGTGGATGCGCCCTGAAATTATACCGGGATTAAGGGAAATAACCGATGCGGTTCATAAAGAAGGGGCTGCCGTAAGCATTCAGTTGGGACATTGTGGAAATATGTCGCACAAAAGTATTTGTGGGGTAACACCCGTAGGAGCTTCTTCCGGTTTTAATCTTTATTCGCCTACTTTCGTGCGTGGCTTGCGCAAGGAGGAACTGCCGCAGATGGCAAAGGCATACGGTCAGTCGGTCAACTGGGCGCGTGAGGCCGGATTTGACGCGGTGGAGATACATGCGGGGCATGGCTATCTTATCAGTCAGTTTCTTTCACCTTACACCAATCATCGTAAAGACGAGTTCGGCGGCTCGTTGGAGAATCGTATGCGCTTTATGGATATGGTGATGGAGGAAGTGATGCGTGCCGCAGGTAATGACATGGCCGTTCTGGTAAAAACCAATATGCGTGACGGTTTTAAAGGAGGAATGGAAATAGATGAAGCTGTGCAGGTAGCGAAACGGTTGGTACAGGACGGGGCTCATGCGTTGGTGCTGAGTGGAGGTTTTGTAAGCAAAGCGCCTATGTATGTCATGCGGGGAGCGATGCCTATAAAAAGTATGACACATTATATGAACTGTTGGTGGCTGAAATATGGGGTGCGTATGGTAGGCAAATGGATGATTCCGACAGTACCTTTCAAAGAGGCTTATTTTTTGGAAGATGCATTGAGATTCAGAACAGAAATAAAGGAAATTCCGTTAGTATATGTGGGGGGGCTGGTATCTCGTGAAAAGATAGATGAGGTATTGGATGATGGTTTTGAATTTGTACAGATGGGAAGGGCGCTGCTGAATGAACCTGGTTTTGTGAATCGGTTGCGCACTGAAGAAAAGGCGCGTTGCAATTGCGGTCATAGTAATTATTGCATTGCGAGAATGTATACTATTGATATGGCATGCCACAAACATTTGGAAGAGAAATTGCCCCTTTGCTTGGAACGTGAAATAGAAAAATTAGAGAACCAATGAGTAAATTAGCCATAATAACCGGTGCCGATGGAGGAATGGGAACCGAAATAACCCGTGCGGTAGCACAGGCCGGTTATCATGTAATTATGTTGTGCTACACTCTTTTCAAAGGAGAGGAGCGTAAGAACCAGTTGATTTTGGAAACAGGCAATAAAGAGATAGAAGTCAGACAGGCTGACCTTTCTTCTATGGC
>OINC01000150.1_pt1 | contig 11370 bp, 9 predicted proteins | sample 1585151 | NCBI WGS metagenome assembly OINC01 (sample SAMN02674597, study PRJEB24791) | human gut metagenome, SKBSTL013 | isolation source: stool | host: Homo sapiens | place: USA
GTGGAAGGCGTGGACGAGACGGCTGGTCAGTTTGCCGCCATGCTGTCCATCAGCCTGCAGAGCATCAAGCAGTACCACGACGAAAAGTTTGATAAGTCCAACTTTATCAAGAATGTGGTGCTGGATAACATCCTGCCCGGCGATATCTATGCCAAGGCCCGTGAGCTGCACTTTGCCACCGATGTTTCCCGCGTGGTGTTCATCGTGCGTGTTACCAGCGGCGGCGATATCTCCGCCTACGATGTGGTCAGCAGCCTGTTCCCCGATAAGCAGAAGGACTTTGTGTTCAATATCAGCGAGACCGACACCGTGCTGGTCAAGGAAATCCGCAAGGGCATCGACCGCACCGATATGGAAAAGCTGGCTGCCAGCATTGTGGATACCCTCTCCGGCGAGCACTACATCAAGGCCGTGGTAGGCATTGGCACCCCCATTGCCAACGTGAAGGATCTGGCTACCTCCTTTAAGGAAGCTCAGATCGCCATGGAAGTGAGCAAGGTGTTCGATACCGAAAAGCAGATCATCCGCTACGATAACCTGGGCATTGCTCGTCTGATCTACCAGCTGCCTACCACCGTGTGCGAGATGTTCCTGCGCGAGGTGTTCAAGCAGGGCAGCATTGAAAGTCTGGATCAGGAGACTTTGTTCACCATCCAGCGCTTCTTCGAGAACAACCTGAATGTGTCCGAGACCAGCCGCGGCCTGTTTGTGCACCGCAATACGCTGGTGTATCGTCTGGAAAAGATCAAAAAGCTGACCGGTCTGGATCTGCGTGAGTTCGACGACGCTATCGTCTTTAAGGTAGCGCTGATGGTAAAGAAGTACCTGTCCAACAACCCGGCCAAATACTGATATTTTGCTGTGCGGGTTTTGCCCCGCCGGCGCTGAACCGGCCGCTCGAAACCGATGCTGGCCGGTTCTTTTTGCAGTGTTAGCTGCAGACGGGCTGTCTTGACCGTCAAAAATCTTGATGTCAGGAGCTAATACGATTCCATGATCGATTTTGAACACGTTTCCAAAGAATATAAAAAGGGTGGCCGCCTTGCGCTGGAGGATATCAACTTCCATGTGGATGAAGGCGAGTTCGTCTTTCTGCTGGGTCACTCCGGCGCAGGCAAATCCACCCTGCTCAAGTTGATCCTGCGGGAGACTCTGCCTACCTCCGGTAAGGTGACCGTGCTGGGCAAGGACGTAGCCAAGCTGCGCCGCCACAAGATCCCTTACCTGCGCCGTCAGATGGGCATCATCTTTCAGGATTTCCGGCTGATCCCCAGCATGACCGTGTACGAGAACGTGGCCTTTGCCATGCATGTGCTCAATGTGCCTCGCAAGGAGATCCGTCCCCGCGTGGAGTACATTCTGGAGCTGGTGCATCTGGAGGATAAGGCCAAGTGCTACCCGGATACCCTTTCCGGCGGCGAGCAGCAGCGTGTGGCTGTGGCGCGTGCGCTGGTGCATAACCCCAAGCTGGTCATCGCGGACGAGCCCACCGGCAACATTGACCCGGAGCTGAGCCTGGAAATGATGCAGCTGCTGGAGCGGGTGAGCAAAATGGGAATCACGGTGCTGGTGGTTACCCACGAGCACGAGCTGGTGCACCGCTTCCATCAGCGTGTGGTTACCCTGAGCCATGGCCGCATCGTCTCGGACGTGCCCGCAGACCCCGTGGCCGCCGCCGAGGATGATCTTTCGTTGGATGTTGCCGCCTTTGATGCGGACGATGCGTCCGCTGCCAAAAAGGAGGTGGCTGCCGTATGATGCGACCCTCTACCTTCTTTTTCCTTACCCGGCGCGGTGTGCGCAACTTGGGCAAGCACTGGGCCATGACCATTGCCTGCATCGCTTCCCTGAGCGTGTGTATGACCCTGAATATCTTTGCCAGTCTGGCCGAGGTGAACGTGGGCAGCATGGTGGCCTATCTGGGCAGCCAGAACGAGACGGTGGTCTATCTGGACCCCGAATGTGATGATGCCACCGCCGCGCAGGTAGGCGAGACCCTTTCGGCTATGCCGGGGGTCAGCGGGGTGCAGTACGTTTCCAAGCAGGACGTGCTCGACACCTACCGCGGTTATATGCAGGATTATTCCTCCCTGTGGGATGAATTTGAGACCGACAACCCCTTTAAGGCCAACTACCGGGTCACCCTGAGCGACCTGACCCAGATGGAGCGCATGAGCGTGAAGATGCAGGCCATCCCGGGCGTTGTCAGCGTTACTGCTCCGGTGGAGATGACCAATGTCTTTGTGGAGATCCAGAAGGCAGTCACCAAGGGTGGCCGCATGATCGTGATGGTGCTGATGGTGGTCAGCATCATCACGGTGGGCAGCACCATCCGTCTGAGCGTTTTTGCGCGCCGCCGCGAGATCGAGATCATGAAGTATGTGGGTGCTACCAACCGCATGGTCACCCTGCCTTTCTTTGTGGAGGGCCTGACCATGGGCCTGATCTCCGGCATTCTGACCGCAGCGGTCAGCCTTGGCTGTTACAGTTATGTGGTCAACGCCGCTGGCGGCTTGGGCGGCATCTGGCAGATGCTCATGGGCCGTGCACTGGTGCCGGTGGCAAACGTGCTGCCGACCATCGTGGTAACAAGCCTGCTCAGCGGCGCTATCGTAGGCGGCGTGGGCAGTATGTTCTCTATCCGCAAGCATTTGAATGTGTGACCGAAAGGAGCCGCGTTTTATGAGTAAAGCAATGCACGCAAAGCCCTTCCGGCTCACAGGCCCTTATACTGGTCGGCACGCCCGGCCGGAAAGCCCCCGCAGCAAGCTGATCCGTGCGGTCAGCCTTGGGCTGGCCTGTGTCTGCCTGCTGCTGACAGCCACGGTGTATCCGGCTTCAGCTGCTACTAATAATACCAGCATGGCCAGTTTGCAGACCAAGCTGGATAAGCTTTCCCAGTCCATCAACCAGCACAAAAAGGAGCTGTCGGATGCCAAAAAGAAGGAGTCTGCCGCCAAGGCGCTGGAAAGCGAGCTGAAGGAACGGGTCACCGTCCTGCAGGATCAGATCAGCGTGCTGGGCGGTCAGATCGCCGCAGTGCAGAACAGCATTGGCGAGAAGGAACAGCAGATCGGTGTGATGCAGACCCAGATCACGGACAAGCAGACCCAGATCGAGCAAAAGCAGAACGAGATCGATGACCAGTGGGACGATTTTAAAAAGCACATGGCTGCCATGCAGGAGCTGCGGGACGGCGGCAGTGTGGCCATGCTCGGTGCGGTGAATGACCTGTATGAGCTGCTTACCTTCAATGAGGTGATGCAGGATATCTCTATCAAGGACACCGAGATCATGAACAACATGAAGTCCGCCAAGCAGGGGCTGGAGGACGATAAGGCCGCGCTGGAAGAGCAGAAGGCTGGTCTGGAAGCCGAAAAGGCAGAGCTGCAAAGCCAGAAGAGTGAACTGGACAGCCAGAACGCCCAGATGAAGGGCAAGCAGAGCGAGCTGAACAACAGCATCTCTGCGGCAAAACTTTCCGCTGCCGAGGCACAGGCGGCGCAGCAGAAGGCACAGGCGGCCATCGAATCCGACGAGTTGAACTATGAGGCCGTGAAAAAGGAGATCCAAAAGCTGATCGCAGCGGCCTCTGCCAGCAAGCCGCAGCTGAGCTTTAGCGGTTTTGCCTGCCCGCTGAAGAGCTACAGCCGCATCTCCAGCGAGTACGGCTGGCGTAAGAACCCTGTCTCTGGCGTAAACAAGCTCCATGCCGGTACCGACTTTGCGGCGGCCGGCGGCACGCCTATCTACGCAGCCGCCAGCGGCTATGTGCAGGTGGCTGGCTGGTCTACCGGCGGCTATGGCAACTACGTTATCATCTACCACGGCAAAATGTCCGATGGCAATACCTATACCACCCTGTATGCGCACATGCGCTCGGTGGCTACCAGTGCGGGCAAGTATGTGAAGCAGGGCGAACTGATCGGTTATGTGGGCACCACCGGCAATTCCACCGGAAACCACCTGCATCTGGAGGTGTGGAAGGGCGGTTCCAAGGCCAACGCTGTGAACCCTCGGAGCTGCATCCCCATTCCCCACAACTAATAAGCAAGGCAAGGAGTCTGGTTGATCTATGAACGAACAAAAACGCAAGCGCGTGCTGCGCATCGGCTGTCTGGTTCTGGCAGGGGTGTTTGTACTCTCGCTGCTGGGCAGCATCTTTATGATGTTGCCGCTCTGACCGGGAGGAAAAAACCATGAACCGTAAAATTTCTTTGGGTATGGCAGTCACCATTGTGATCCTTGCCATGACCGTGACCTTTTCCATCACGATGCTCATCGCCATGCGTCTGTTCGACAGCACGGTCAACAGCGTAAAAGAAAAGGAAAGTATGTACAACAAGATCGCTGAGGTGGACCGCTATGTCCGCAGCAACGATTACTACACCATCGATGAGGCCACCCTGTACGACCGTCTGACCGCCGGTTATCTGCTGGGCACGGGCGACAAGTACGCCCGCTACTACACCGCCAACGCCTACACCGAGCTGATGAACATCCAGAGCGGCAAGATTTTGGGCATCGGCGTGGAACTTGGCATCGACCAGACCGGCTACGCTAAGGTGACCCGTGTTTACGATGGCTCTCCCGCACAGGAAGCAGGCATCGCCGTGGGGGACTACATTACCACCGTGGGCGATACCGATGTCAAGAGCCTGTCCGGTGCAGATGCCGTGTACAAAGCCTTGCAGGGCGAGGCGGGCACTACCGTTACCGTGACATGGCTGGACAGCTCTGCCGCCAGTAAAACCGCTGAGCTGACCCACTCCGGATACACCAGCACCACCGTGGATTACCAGCTGCTGGACAATGTGGGCTATATCCGCATTCGTCAGTTCGACGGCACCACGCCCAGCGAGCTGGACTATGCCCTGCGCACCCTGACCGCAAACGGCGCAGCCAGTCTGGTATTCGACCTGCGGGACAATGGCGGCGGCATTCTGGAAGATGCCATCAACTGCATTGACCTGATCGCCCCGGAGGGCACGGTGGCCTACGCCGAGGATAAAAACGGCAACCGCACCGTCATCGGCAGCAGCGATGCGGAAAGTGCCGTCAGCCTGCCGATGGTCTGCTTGGTCAACGGCAACACCGCCAGCGCAGCCGAGCTGTTCGCAGCCACCCTGCGCACCATGAACGGTGCCCGTCTGGTGGGTACCACCACCATGGGCAAGGGCACCATCCAGAGCAGCCCGCAGCGTCTGTCGGACGGCAGTGCCGTGGTCATCACGGTGGCAAAGCTGGTCTGCGGCGACGGCAGCTGCTTTGACGGCACCGGCCTGACTGTGGATGTGGAGCGTGCCCTGAGCGCAGAGGAAGCAACGAACTTCTACGACTACACCCCCCAGACCGACCCGCAGGTACAGCGCGCTGTCAGCGCTGCCCAGCAGCTGAGCGGCACCACTACGCTGGCGGGCGCAAGCTCTGCCGCAGCAGCGGACAGTGCTGCTTCCTCTGCCGCAGCAGACGATACCGCCCCCGCAGAAGCTGCGGAGGGAGAGCCCGCCGAGGGTGAGACTGCTGCGTCTGAGCCGGAAACAGCTGCAAACGCAGCGGAGTGAACCCCACGATCCTGAACCATAAACACCAAAAAGGCTGCTGCGTTCTGCAACAGCCTTTTTCTGAGAAAGGATGGCCTCCATGCCCGAACTGACCGACATTTCCGTGATCCGTGCCCTGTGCGAAAAATACGATTTTGCACTTTCTAAGGGCTTTGGGCAGAACTTTATCATCAACCCGGGCATCCCCACCAAGATCGTGGATGCCAGCGGGGTAGACAAGCGCTACGGTGTCATCGAGATCGGCCCTGGCATCGGTGTGCTGACTAAGGAGCTGGCAAAGCGCGCCGCCAAGGTGGTGTCCATCGAGGTAGACGAGCGTTTGCCGCCCCTGCTGGCCGAGACCATGGCCGGGGTGGACAACTTCAAGTTGGTGCTACAGGATGTGCTGAAGGTGGACCTGAAAGCCCTCATTGCCGAGGAGTTCCCGGGGATGCCGGTGGCAGTGTGCGCAAACCTGCCCTACTACATCACCAGCCCCATCGTGATGAAGCTGCTGGGCGACCGCCTGCCCATTGAGAGCCTGACCGTCATGGTGCAGAAGGAAGCCGCCGACCGTCTGGCCGCCGTGCCTGGCACCCGCGCTTCCAGCGCCATCAGCTGCGCGGTGAACTACTACGCCACCTCCAAGCTGATGTTCACTGCTGCACCGGGCAGCTTTTACCCCGCCCCCAAGGTGACCAGCGCTGTGGTGCGCATGGACATCCGTCCCACCCCCGCCGTGCAGGTGGAGGACGAGGCAGGCTACTTTGCGCTGGTGCGCGCCGCCTTTGGGCAGCGCCGCAAGACTGCTGCCAATGCCATTGCAGGCGGGCTGAACCTGCCCAAGGAAAAGGTCATTGCCGCCATCGAATCCGCAGGCTTTGATGCCCGCATCCGCCCGGAGGCACTGACGCTGGAGGACTTTGCAAAGATCCAGCAGGCACTGGGCGGAGTGAAAGGCGTTATAGCTGACGGGCGGATAGCCCACTGAAAAAAGATCGCAAAAAAACCGGAACCTTTTCAGAGCCGCAAGGGCTCACAAAAAGGTTCCGGTTTTCTGTTTTTTAATGGTTATGCGGCAGCATTCGCCTTACTCAGAAGGGGAAGATGGTGCCGTCCTCCTTCACGGTGCAGGCGTTCAGGGCGACCTTACCGTGAATGTCTGCACCGTCTGCAAGGGTGTTAACGTTTGCTGCGGAGGAGGTGCCGAAGGCCTTGAATTGCCAGCCCTTTGCAGAGGCGCTGTCCTCTGCGGCCCAAACTGCGGCAGACAACGACGGACTGACTGCGGCATTGCCAAGAAGGGTATTATTTTGTGAAATGCTGGGACGAATGCGCAGGCGTACCGGACTTTTTTGCGCCCTTGCGCACCGGGCAAAAAAGAAATTTCTTTTCATAGTTCTGCGGTGGGTAGGACGAAACTTTGTCAAATGCGTGGAATATTGCAGAAAAATTTGTGAAAGGCAACCAATGAATATCCCCTAAACGTGTTGATATTGAGAAAAAAGACGGAGGATTGTTTACAAAAGAATGACAGGCTGGTATACTTTATAGCGGTAGATCCCTATGAGATCCGCAAAGAAACAAGAAAGGAAATACCGAACCGTGAATACCGCCGCACCGCACGCCCTGAAAAAACGATTGCTGACCCTGGCACTGAGCCTTGCTTTCCTGCTTACCTGTCTGCCCGCTGCACTGGCAGTGGATCTGAATGTGGACGCAGGCTTCTACTTCAAGCAGAGCCGGGGCGGCACCTGTACGCTGGCCTCCGCAGCCATGATGCTGCGCCGCCGCGCCTACTTTGACGGGCTGAGCGACTGGACGAACGTGACCGAGAACAGTGTGCGCTCCACAGCATGGGCCAACGGCCTTGCGCACAGCTTTACATATAAGGAGATGCAGGTGGGCTACGCCACCCTGCCTTCCGGGCTACAAAGCAAAACGGCGGTGCTGATCTCCCTGCTGGAGCAGCACCCGGAGGGCATCGTCCTCTACGACCGCACCCAGCCCCATGCGGTGCTGCTGACTGACTACACCAACGGTATTTTCTATTGCTCCGATCCGGCGGGGAACATCGGCTACGGCCGCATCCCCATTACCAGCTCCAGCGTGTCCATTGCAAGAGCGTCCTGTTACTGGTACGTCACTGCAGATCACAACAGCGTGGCGGCACAGGCCGATGGTCTGCGGCTGGAGGGCGTGCGCTACCCGGTGAATATCCGCACCGGCAGCGGCATGGCGCTGACCGGTACGGCTAACAGCGCTACCGGCACTACCTTGACCAGTGTACAGGTGGCCATTCTGGATGCGGCAGACCAGACCGTGCAGAGTGCGGCGGCGCAGGCAAACGCCGCCGCTTTCTCTCTGAACACGCTGGACAGTCAGATCCGCTTCGGGGAGCTGCCGGAGGGCAGCTACAGCTATATGGTGCTGGTGACCGACTCTACGGGTGAGAGCCTGTGCTTTGCCTCGGACTTCACGGTGTCCGGCAGCGCAAGCAGCACCCAGACCTACTGGTCGGTCAAGGATGCTGAGGGCACCAAGCTGCAGCAGACGGTCCAGCAGATGGAGACCACGGTAGAAACTGCTGCTGAGACCACCGTAAGCTGGTTTGCAAAGCTGTTCGACTGATAAAAAGAAATAATTCAGGGCTGCTGCACATTGCTTTGTGCAGCAGCCCTATTTGTGTAATTTAGGATTTTTCTGCAAAAAAGTAGTTCAGAACCGCCTGCAGGCGGTTCTGAACCACAAAATTTAAAATGATTTTTCCGCGGCTATTACCTCCGCAGTTCTGTGCCGGGGTAGTAGTGCGCCAGAATGGCGCGGTAGTCTGCGCCCTGCTCTGCCAGTGCCTTTGCACCCCACTGGCTCATGCCTACGCCGTGGCCGTAGCCCCTTGTGGTGAAGGAGAAGGTGCCGCTCTGGCAGACCACCGTAAAGCAGGCGCTGCGCAGCCCCAGCGCTTTGCGCAGGGCGGTACCCTGCACCGTCTGCCCGCAGACCGGCAGGCTGTCCACATAGCCGGAGGGAGTGAGCACCGGCGTGCCAAACCACTGCGCCTGCTGCGAAAGGTCGGCGGCAATGCCCAGACGCTCAGCTAGCAGCTGCTGTAACTGGGCGGCGGAAAGGTTCAGGGTATATTCGTAGTTGTCGGCGGCGGTGTCGGTGCTGCTGTCCACCGGCACCAGATAGGGCAGGGCGGTGCCCCACACCTTCTCGCTGGCTTCGGTGCGGCCATTGGACATGGCAAAGTAGCTTGTCCCGGCGGGGGCATCCTCGTAATATAGCACCTGCGTCTGTACTGCATCCACCAGCGCAGAAAGCCGGGCGTAGTTGGCCGCGTATGCGGTGCCCCAGTAACTGTGCAGCACTGCATCGGTCAGGCAGCCCTGCCGCCGGGCGGGGTCTGCGGTGAACCATGCGCCGTTTTCCCCGGTGCTGTGGTCCCGGCGGTACAGAGCGTAGCTGTGCGCCGCCACTGCCTGCGCCTTCAGCGCTTCATCCGGCCAGCTGACCGGCATCTCGGCGGCAACTGCCCCAATCAGGTATTCCCGCAGCGGCAGCGTTATCGTCTGCCCGGTGCTCTGATCCGTAAAGCAAACGGTATCGGCTGTGTCAGCAGGGGAGGGAGCCACTCTGCTGCTTTCTTCTGAGGTGACAGAGGCCGCCTCTGCTGCGGACGGCGCAGTGCCCTGCACAACAAGTGCCATACAGGCAAGACGGTAGGCAGCACACGGCAACGCGCAGCCCAGCACCAGCAGAACGGTGCACAGCAGCAAAAAGGAACGTTTCATACTAGACCTCCTCCCGGAACGCAAGCTTTGGGGACATCATACGCCCGGCAGCGTGCAAACCGGCAGGAAATACGCAGGGAAACCCCGGTATTTTTGCGCTTTGCGGTGAGAAGTGTACACTTAGCGCTTGAATTTACTTCATAAAAGCGATATTATAAAAGTATGTCCATCAGAGAGTAGGATGGACTGGATCGGAAAGTATAAGAAGTAAGAGACGGAAAGGAGCACTCCTATGAACTTTGCACACGCAGAAGTGGCAACGCTGGACCCGACGACCATGCGTACCCTGTGCGAGGAGTACATCGCAAACAACTACATCGACCCGGAGACCAGCGAGCGGCTGGGGGTCAAGCGCGGCCTGCGCAACCCGGATGGCACCGGCGTGCTGGCCGGCCTGACCAACGTCTGTGACGTTGTGGGCTACAAAAAGGATCAGGAGGGTCATGTGATCCCCACCCCCGGCAAGCTGATCTACCGGGGCGTCAACATCAACGAGATCGTGGACGAGGCTTACCGCAACGACCGCTTCGTGTTTGAGGAAGTGATCTGGCTGCTGCTGTTCGGCAGCCTGCCTACCCAGGAGCAGCTGGATGATTTTTGCGAGATCCTGGCAGAGCACCGTGCCCTGCCAGAGGGCTTTATGGATACCATGAATGCCCCCTCCCCCAACATTATGAATAAGCTGCAGCGTTGTGTGCTGGGCCTGTACTCCTACGATGACCGCGCCGAGGATCTGAGCCTTGAGAACATCCTGAACCAGAGCATCAACCTGATCGCCAGCATGCCCACCATGATGGTGAACGCTTACCAGATGAAGCGCCGCTACTACGATAAGCAGAGCATGTTCTTCCACCTGCCCAAGCCCGGCCAGAGCACGGCAGAGCACATCCTCAGCACCTACCGCCCGGATCAGAAGTTCACCCACGAGGAGGCAAAACTGCTGGATATGTGCCTGCTGGTCCACGCAGACCACGGCGGCGGCAACTGCTCCACCTTTACCACCCGCGTGCTGTCCTCCTCCGGTACGGACACCTACTCGGCCATCTCTGCGGCCATCGGTGCTCTGAAGGGCCCCAAGCACGGCGGCGCGAACCTGATGGTCAACCGCCAGCTGCAGGATATCCTCAAGCACGTCGAGAACCCGGAGGATGACGATGAGGTGCGCGAGTATCTGCGCCGCATCCTGCGCAAGCAGGCGGGCGACGGCTCCGGCCTGATCTACGGCATGGGTCATGCGGTTTACACCATCAGCGATCCCCGTGAGGTCATCCTGAAGCAGCGCGCAAAGCATCTGGCCTACGAAAAGGGCTTTGAGGAAGAGTACAATATGCTGTGCAGCATCGAGCGGCTGGCACCCGGCATCTTTGCTGAGGAAAAGGGCAGCTCCAAGCCGGTGTGCGCCAACGTGGACCTGTTCAGCGGTCTGATCTACAATATGTTGGGCATCTCGGAGGATCTGTACACCCCGCTGTTCGCCATCGCCCGTGTGCCGGGCTGGTGCGCACACCGGGTGGAAGAGGTGATCTTTGCCAACCGTATCATCCGCCCGGCCTACAAGTATCTGGGCGTGCGCCAGAAATACAAGCCGATCGAGGAACGCTGATGAATGCACTGATTTTACTTTCGATTCTCCTGTCCGCTGCGCTGGGCATCGCCCGCGGGGCAGATCTTGCCTTTGGCACCGATGCCGTCACCGGTCTGTGCGTGGTCGGCTCGGTGTGGTGGCGCTATCTGGCACTGGGTATCGTGGTGCTGGCTGCAGTGCTTGTGGGCCGTACACAACCTTCCCGCTCGGAAGCGATGCGTAGCCGCAGGCCGCTGGCCGGTATTCTGGCTTTTGTCGGTGCAGTATGTTTTCTGGCCGCAGCGGGTGCACAGATCGCGCTGGGCGCAGCTTCCGGTCTGGGCGGCTTTGTGCGGTGCATTCTGGAATGCCTGTGCTCCGCGTGGCTCAGCACCATGGGCCGCTGCTGGCTCAGCCCCAACGAGTGGAAAAAGCCCTTTGGCGGGCTGTATCTGGCCGTGGCGGGCAG
>OINC01000154.1_pt1 | contig 11343 bp, 10 predicted proteins | sample 1585151 | NCBI WGS metagenome assembly OINC01 (sample SAMN02674597, study PRJEB24791) | human gut metagenome, SKBSTL013 | isolation source: stool | host: Homo sapiens | place: USA
ATGCAGGGGCACCCCGCCCTTTTTGTATGCCTGTGTAAGAGAAACAGGGAGCAAATCATGCAGATCGTACAAAAGTAATACTTTTACTTGTGCTTTTTGACAAAAAATCAAAAAGCCGTGTGCAAACTGCAAAAAATCAGGTATAATGGGTTGTAGTATAGAAAAAGGTGTCGTTACGGCACGAAAGGAGAGTGAGCAGATTGGCAGAGGATTATGTGATCGAGATGCTCCACATTACCAAGGAATTCCCCGGTATCAAGGCAAACGATGATATCACCCTGCAACTGCGCAAGGGCGAGGTACACGCCCTTCTGGGCGAGAACGGTGCGGGCAAAAGTACGCTGATGAGCGTGCTGTTCGGCCTGTATCAGCCGGAACAGGGCAAGATCCTGAAAAACGGCAAGGAGGTTGCCATCCGCAACCCCAACGATGCCAACGCACTGGGCATCGGCATGGTGCACCAGCACTTCAAACTGGTGGAATGCTTCAGCGTGCTGGACAACATCATTCTGGGCGTGGAACCCAACAAGATGGGCTTTTTGCAGAAAGCCGAGGCACGCAAAAAGGTGATGGCGCTGAGCGAAAAGTACGGCCTGCGGGTGGACCCGGACGCACTGATCAGCGATATCTCGGTGGGTATGCAGCAGCGCGTGGAGATCCTGAAGATGCTGTACCGCGACAACGAGATCCTGATCTTTGACGAACCCACCGCTGTGCTGACCCCGCAGGAGATCGACGAACTGATGGAGATTATGCGCGGGTTCAAGAAGGAGGGCAAGTCCATCCTGTTCATCACCCATAAGCTCAACGAGATCATGGCTGTGGCCGACCGCTGCACCGTGCTGCGCAAGGGCAAATATATGGGCACGGTGGATATCAAGGACACCACCAAGGAAGAGCTTTCCCGCCGCATGGTGGGCCGTGACGTGCAGCTGCAGGTGGAAAAGCAGCCCGCGCACCCCGGCGAGACCGTGCTGGACGTGGAGAATGTTACCATCCACAATGACCAGCGCAAGAAGGATGTGGTGAAGGATGTGTCCTTCAAGGTGCACGCAGGCGAGATCGTCTGTCTGGCGGGCATCGAGGGCAACGGTCAGACCGAGTTCATCTACGGCCTGACCGGCCTGAGCAAGCTGTCTAGCGGCAAGCTTACGCTGGACGGCAAGGATATCACCCACGAGAGCATCCGCCAGCGCTCCAAGGACGGCATGGGTCACATCCCGGAGGACCGCCACAAGCACGGTCTGGTGCTGGATTTCAGTCTGGAAAACAACATCGTGCTGCAGCGCTACTGGCAGCCGGAGTTCCAGAAGGGCGGCTTTATCCGTGCCGATAAGGTGCGCGAGTACTCTGACAGACTGATCGAGCAGTACGATGTGCGCAGCGGTCAGGGCAGTCTGACCACCGTGCGTAGTATGTCCGGCGGCAACCAGCAGAAGGCCATCATTGCCCGCGAGATCGACCGCGACCCCAAGCTGCTGGTGGCAGTGCAGCCCACCCGTGGTCTGGACGTGGGTGCCATTGAGTACATCCACCGCCAGATCGTGGCCGAGCGCGATAAGGGCAAGGCCGTGCTGCTGGTCAGCTTGGAGCTGGACGAGGTGATGAACCTTTCTGACCGCATCCTTGTAATGTACGAGGGCGAGATCGTGGGCGAGTTTGACCCCAAGACCACCACCGTGCAGGAGCTGGGTCTGTATATGGCAGGTGCCCGCAAGCAGGGAAAGGAGGAGCAGTAACACATGAATAAGAAAAAACTTTCCCGCAGCGGCAGCCTGCAAAGCTCTGTTACCAGCGTGCTGGCTGCACTGCTGTGCATCCTGATTGGTTTGCTGGTGGGCTTTCTGGTGCTGGTAGCCATCAACCCCGCACACGCATGGGGCGATGGCTTTGTGCGCATCATCAAGGGCGGTTTCCACGATGCCCCCTACGGCGTGGGCAAGGAGCTTGCCAATGCCGCACCCCTGATCATGACCGGTCTGTCCGTGGCCTTTGCCTTCAAGACCGGCCTGTTCAACATCGGTGCAGCCGGTCAGTATACGCTGGGCGCTTACGGTGCGCTGTACTGCGCCATCATGCTCAAGCTGCCCTGGTTCGTCTGCCTGCTGGTAGCAGCAGTGCTGGGCGGCCTGTGGGGTGCGATCCCCGGCTTTTTCAAAGCCTACTTCAACATCAACGAGGTCATTACCTCCATCATGTTCAACTGGATCGGCCTGTATCTGGTGAATGAGCTCATCTACCAGAACGGCACCGGCCCCATGTACGATGTGCGCAACACCCGTACCATGAACCTGAGCAAGAACGCCGATTACGCCCAGTCCATCATCCCGGATTTCGGCCTGAACAAGCTGTTCCAGACCAACAGCACCACCATTGCCATCTTCCTGGCGGCAGCAGTGGCAGTTCTGATCTGGGTGGTGCTGAACAAGACCACCTTCGGCTACGAGCTCAAGGCCGTTGGCCTGAACAAGAACGCCGCCCGTTACGCCGGTATCAACGAGAAGAAGAACATCATCCTCTCCATGGCCATTGCCGGTGCGCTGGCAGGCTTCGGCGCAGGCCTGTTCTATCTGTCCAACGTGTCCCAGTGGAACCCGCTGAACTCCACCAGCCTGCCGGGCATGGGCTTCAACGGTATCTCGGTGGCACTGCTGGCAAGCTCCAACCCCATTGGCACCGTGTTCTCTGCGCTGTTCATCTCCCACATCTCGGTCGGCGGCTCCTTCCTGTCCACCAAGTTTTACCCCACTGAGATCTCGGATCTGATCAGCGGCATCATCATCTACCTGTGCGCATTCTCCATGCTGTTCCGCGGCAAGATCCAGAGCCTGCTGTTCCGGAATGCCGAAAAGACCAATGTGAACGCAGAGCCTGCGCCTGCCGCAGAAAAGACCAAAAAGGAGGGCAAGTAATATGCTGCTTCTGATCAAATATACCCTGCTGTACGGCATCGTGCTGATGCTGGTGGCACTGGGCGGTATGTTCAGCGAACATTCCGGCATCATCAACATTGCACTGGAGGGCATCATGGTCATCGGCGGCGTGGCCGGTGTGCTTACCCTGACCATGCTGCCTGCAAGCCTGTCGCCCTTCCTTGTGGTGCTGATCTCCATTCTGGTGGCAGCGCTGGCGGGCGTGATCTACAGCCTGCTGTTGGCCTTTGCCTCTATCAACCTGAAGGCGGACCAGACCATTGGCGGTACGGCACTGAACCTGCTGGCTACCGCCATTGCCGTGGTCATCTCCAAGTACTTCAGCGAGAGCGGCAGCGCCAAGCTGAACTATTCCAACAAGCCCTTCCTGTTCAGCATCGGCGGGCTGGAACTCAGCGTGTTCGTGCCGCTGGGGCTGATCTTGCTGGTGGTCAGCTACATCGTGCTGTATAAGACCCGCTTCGGCCTGCGTCTGCGTGCCTGCGGCGAGCATCCGCAGGCTGCGGACTCGGTGGGCATCAACGTTTACAAGATGCGCTACGCCGGTGTCATCCTTTCCGGTGCGCTGGGCGCCGTCGGCGGTCTGGCGTATATCGTGCCCCCGGTGCAGACCTGGAACTTTGAAGTCGGCGTGGCCGGTGCAGGCTTTCTGGCACTGGCAGTTATGATCTTTGGCCAGTGGAAGCCTTTCCACATCTTTGGCGCGGCCATGTTCTTTGCCGTGTTCAAGAGCCTTGCCAATATTGCAGACTCTACCTTCCTTGCGCAGCTGCACTGGTCCAGCAACATCTATAATATGATGCCCTTTGTGGCCTCTATGGTCATTCTGGCCTTCACCTCCAAGAACAGCATGGCACCCAAGGCCGAGGGTATCCCCTACGATAAGGGCTCCCGCTAAGCGTATTCGCTAAAAATCTGTAAAACGAAGGCATCCGCAGCCATCCATGTGCTGCGGATGCCTTTTTTGTACGGGGCAGGGCATATTTTGTCCATATATTTGCCGGCAGAAAATGGCATTTTTACTTGTAAAATACAACAAGATGTGCTATCATTATAAAACGAATGTGTATCTATAGGAACCCGGTGTACATTTCTTGCACTGCGGAAAACAAGAAAGGTGAGTTTCGCTATTATGGACGAAAAAGCAACTATGGGACAGTCGCTCCGGAGCACGGAGGACGAGGAGACCATTGATCTGATGGAACTGGCCCGCCTGCTGTGGGCGCATGCTGTGCAGATCGTGGCAGCAGCTGTTGCGGCAGCGCTGATTTGCCTGCTGGTGTGCGTGTTTGCGCTTACACCCAAGTATCAGGCTTCTATCAACATGATCGTGAATACCCGGCAGGATAACTCCTCCACCTTTACCAGTGATAACTTCAACTCGGCTAAGAACCTGATCAGCACCTATGCGGTCATCATCAAGGGCAACACCGTGCTGAACGAGGTCATTGATGAGTTGAATCTGGACATGACCTACGCCGAGCTGTACGACATGGTGGATGTTGCCGATGTGGACGCTACCCAGATCATGAAGATCACGGTCACCGATACCGATGCAGAGCGCGCAGGCGAGATCGCACAGACCATTGCCGACATCGTGCCCGATGTGCTGGTGGAAAAGGTGGAAGCTGGTTCCTGCAAGGCGGTGAGCGATGTGTCTATCAACCCCAACAAGGTGTTCCCCCAGACCAAGAAGTACGTTGTGCTGGCCGGTCTGCTGGGCGCTGTTCTGGTGTGCGGCGTGCTGGTGCTGGCACATCTGCTGCATGACACCGTTGTGGATGACGAAGATGTTCAGAAGAAGCTCGGCCTGCCCGTGCTGGGCCTGATCCCGGAGGTGTAAGACGATGTGGAATCTGTTTGGTAAAAAGAAAAAAGAAGGCGAGCACCGCACCTTGCAGCTGATCACCGATAAGGGGATGCCCTTTGGCTATGTGGAGGCTTACAAGTCTCTGCGCACCAATCTGGACTTTATGGCGGGCTCCATGGACGTGCACACGCTGGTCATCACCAGTACCGTGCCGGAAGAGTCCAAGAGCAACGTGGCAGTCAATCTGGCGATGACGATGGCCGAAAGCGGCAAAAAGGTGGCTCTGGTGGATTGCGACCTGCGCAAGCCGGTGCTGCACCGCTATCTGAAGGCCGGTCACAACGTAAAGGGCGTTTCCAACGTGCTGTCCAACCAGTGCACGCTGGACGAGGCGCTGCATGAACTGAAGGAAATGAATCTGACCTTCCTGCCCGCCGGTACCCCGCCGCCGAACCCCTCCGAGATGCTGAGCCAGCCGCAGATGCAGGCCATGGTCAACACCCTGCGGGAAAAGTTCGATGTGGTCATCTTTGATGCACCCCCGGTGTCCGTGGTCACCGATGCAGCCGTCATCGGCCGCTATGTGGACGGCGCGGTTTTCGTTGTGCGCTCGGACTACGCCCCCGCCGATGCGGTGCGCGGCGCAGTGAAAAAGCTGCAGGATGCCGGTGTCCGGGTGCTGGGCAGCGTGCTGACCCGCTACGACATGAAGAAGGCACTCAAGGGCTCCAGCTACGCATACAGCTATGCTTACAACTACAACTATGCCTACGGCAAGCAGGATGCCACTGCCGGTAAATAATAAGGAAGCACTGCTATGACCGATCTGCATTGTCACATTCTGCCCGGCATGGATGACGGCGCAAAGGATACAGCAGTCTCGCTGGAGCTGCTGCGCAGGGAATACGAGGACGGTGTGCGCAATATTGCGTTCCCCAGCCACTTCAACAGCGAGCGTACCACAGTGGAAGCCTTTACGGTAAAGCGGCAGGCTGCCTTTGAACAGCTGACCGCAGCGCTGGAGGGGCAGCCCATGCAGTTTGATTTCAAACTGGGGGCGGAGGTGTTCTTCTCGCCCGGCCTGTGCGAGCTGGACACCCGGGCACTGTGTATGGGGGACACCGCTTATCTGCTGCTGGAATTCCCCACCACCCACAAGCCGCATTTTATCCGGCAGACCCTGTACAATCTGCAGCAGCAGGGCATCGTGCCGCTGATTGCGCATATCGAGCGCTACCCCTATGTGCTGGAGGATCCCACCCTGCTGTACGACTGGGTAGCCGCCGGTGCCTATGCGCAGATCAACGCAGGAGCACTGCTGGAGCCTAAGCTCTGCAAAAAGTTGTGTAAGTTCATCCAGTGGGGATTGGTTCATGTCATCTCCACCGACACCCATTCCCCGGACAAGCGCCCGCCCCGCATGGCGCAGGGTGTGCAGCAGCTGGAAAAGCTGCTGGGCAGGGAAGCTGCTGCCCGCATCGTGCGCAACGGCGATGAACTGTTCCATGATCAGGAACTGGACGCGGCGACCCTGCATCAGCCCAAAAAGTTTTTGGGCATGTGGGTCTGATCCTAAAGTAAGGAGAAAACTGCCCGGGCAGAGAATTACTCTGCCCGGGCAGCGGATTTTGGTATGAAGAAAAATAAGGTCCTGAAAATCGTGTTGATCGTGCTGGGCGCGCTGGTGGCTCTGCTGGCAGCAGCTGTTCTTGGCGTGCTGTTCTACCTCCACAGTATGGCAGCCGGTATTCCTGAAACTCTGCCGGATGCCCCGGCGGACAGCACACAGGTCACCCTGACGGATGATGAGATCGATAAGCTGCTCAGTGGTGAGATCACGCTGGAGGAACTGGCAGATGAAGCCGCCGCGTCCGGCAGCGGGGAACAGGAGGCATCCGCCAGCGCTCCGCAGCAGGAGACAGGTGCGGTTTCCTCCCCGGCGAATTCTGATACTTCTCCGGCGGCATCTGCCTCCCGGACGGAGAGCAGCAGTACAGCGTCCTCCAGCAAGCAGGAGACTGCCGGTACAGCCAATTCCGGTACAAAAAAACCGTCGTCCTCCTCCGGCAAACGGGAAGCCTCCTACGAGGCCGAGGTTAAGGCGCTGCTGAAGCAGCTGTACAGCGTCAAGGCACGCGCCGAGGCAGAGCTGAACAGCTGCATTGCCGGAGCAAAGGCAGAGTTCAAATCGCTGCCGGAGTCTCAGCAGACACAGGCGCGCAAGATCTCCATCGTGCTGGCCAGAAGCGGCAGACTGTACGCGATGCAGGCCTCCTATGATAAGGAAGTGGAGAGCATCGTCAGCCAGATGCGCGCCATTCTGACCGCCAACGGCCAGAGCACCGCACTGGCGGATCAGGCCATGGCCTCCTATAAGGCACAGAAGAGCGCCATGTACTCCCGGCTGACCGCAAAACTGTACTCCTGACCCGCAAAACGACCACGGACCATCCGCAGCACATCTCCCGGGCACTGACTGTGCCGGAAAGGGGCTGCGGATGGTTTTGTTTTGCCTTTTTGCTGTAATATGGAGAAAAATGCCAAGGACATGGAGGGATGACTCTGCGGCAGAGACGCTGCCTTTTACGCCGACAGGGGAGGGCGGATTGTACGCGCCAACGGAACAATCCCCCAAAAGGCCGGAAAAGTAGCACTTTTACCTACTAATATACAGGAAATTTGTATAAAGTATAAGATTTCACTCATGCTTTGCTATAATGAAGTGAATTCTTTTCATGTAAATTGACAAAAATCGTGGTTATCCTTATAATAGATAGAGTGTTTCTCGGGTATGGACGATGGTGTTTGTGCAACCGCAAGATGCCATCGTTTTATTATTCGCTTTTCTGTCCGCGTGCCAAGGACAGACGTCCGCTATGTGTGAGGCTGGCGGACTGCGGGAAAGTGTGGCTCGGCCTGAGAGCAAAAACAGTAATTCATTGATAGGATTGGAGTGGCATCAAACGATGGCAAAGTACATCATCAAGCGTGTCGCAATGGGTATCTTCAGTATCTTCATTGTGGCTACGGTTACCTTTTTTGTCATGAACTTGGTCCCCGGTGGCCCGTTCGTGGCAGAAAAGTCCATCAGTGCCGCTGCTCAGCAGGCTCTGGCCGAAAAGTATGGTCTGGATAAGCCGCTGGGTGTGCAGTACGTCAACTATATGAAGGGCCTTCTGCACGGCGATCTGGGTCTGAGCCTGCGTCAGCGCGGACGTACCGTGAACCAGATCATTGCCAGCAAGCTGCCGGTGTCCTGCCGTCTGGCAGGCATTGCAGTGGTTGTGGCTCTGTGCGTGGGCATCCCGCTGGGCTGCATTTCGGCCTATAACCGTGGTAAGTGGCTGGATAACCTCATTATCGTGTTTGCAACCTGTGGCATCGCGATCCCCAGCTTTATTTCCAGCGTGCTGCTTTTGTACCAGTTTGGTATGAACATGAAGGTGCTGCCCACCGTTGGTCTGAACAGCGCAGCCGCCTATATCATGCCGGTCACCGCACTGGCCATCTATCCCTCGGCTTATATCACCCGTCTGATGCGCTCCAGCCTGCTGGACGTTATGGGTCAGGACTATATGCGCACCGCACGCGCAAAGGGCGTTTCCCAGTTCATGATCCTGTTCAAGCACGCACTGCGCAACGCCATTCTGCCTGTCATCACCTACGTCGGCCCCATGCTGGCCGGCCTGATGACCGGTTCCTTCGTGGTGGAAAAGATCTTCTCCGTGCCCGGCCTGGGCCGCGACTTCGTGTCTGCCATCACCAACCGTGACTATACCCTGATCATGGGCACCACCATCCTGCTGTCCAGCATGGTCATTATTGCAAACGTGATCGTGGATATCCTGTACAAGATCATCGACCCGCGTATCAAGCTGAAGTAAGAGAGGAGCGATTTTCATGGAAAACATTAAAAAGAATCCGCTCAGCCTGCAGCTCAATGCGGAGGATTTTCTGCCCGCCAGCAATGAGGAAAAGCAGAGTCTGGTGGTCATGCGCGAGAGCGTCAACTTCTGGAAGGACGGTATCCGCCGCCTGAAGAAAAACAAGATCGCCATGGTCAGCTTTGTGTTCATCATTGCCATTGCTATCTTTGCCTACATTCTGCCCGCCGTGTGGCCCTACAGCTACTCCGAGCAGGTGAAGGGCAGCAACAATCTGGCACCGTTCGAGTACTCTGCCGCTGAGCAGGCCCGCATCGATGCCGGCGAAAAGGTGTTCCCGCACATTCTGGGCACCGACCGTATGGGCCGTGACTTTGCGGTGCGTATCATGATGGGCACCCGCGTCAGCCTGTCTGTCGGTCTGATCGCCTCTGTGCTGGTGCTGATCATCGGCGCTACCTACGGCGCAGTTTCCGCCTTTGCCGGCGGCTGGGTGGATAATATCATGATGCGTATTACAGATATTCTGTACACCATCCCCGATATTCTGCTGATCATCCTGCTGGGCATGGCCCTGAAGGACCCGCTGGACAAGCTGTCCACACAGCCTGGCTTTAAGTGGATGCAGACGCTGGGCCCCAACATGATCTCCATCTTCATCATCTTTGCTCTGCTGTACTGGGTCGGCATGGCGCGTATCGTCCGCAGCCAGATCCTGATCCTGAAGGAGAGCGAGTATGTTACCGCTGCCCGCGCACTGGGCGCATCCAGCGGCCGTATCATCAAAAAGCATCTGCTTACCAACTGCATTGGTACTCTGATTGTTACCACCACCCTGCAGATCCCGGCCTCCATCTTCACCGAGAGCTACCTGAGCTTCATCGGTCTGGGTGTTGCAGCTCCGCTGCCCTCTCTGGGTTCTCTGGCTACCGATGCTGTTAAGGGCATGAACACCTATCCCCATCTGCTGATCGCCCCCGCACTGATGATCAGCGTGATGATCCTTGTGTTCAACCTGTTCGGCGATGGCCTGCGCGATGCCTTTGACCCGAAGCTGAAGAATTGATGAGGTGAACAGAAATGAGCGAGAAAATTCTTGATATCAAAGATGAGCGCCTTTCTTTCTTCACCCCCGCGGGCGAAGTAAAGGCACTGAACGGCGTTTCCTTTACCATGAATCAGGGCGATGTTCTGGGCGTTGTAGGTGAGTCCGGCTCCGGTAAGTCGGTCACCGCCTACTCCGTTATGGGCCTGACCGCTTACCCCGGTAAGCTGGTGGGCGGTAAGGTGTGGTTCAACGGCCACGAGATCGAGAACATGAAGGAGAAGGACTTCCGCAAGATCCGCGGCAACGAGGTCTCCATCATCTTCCAGGACCCCATGACCAGCCTGAACCCGGTGTACACCATCGGCAACCAGATCGTGGAGGTCATCCGCCTGCACACCGATAAGAATAAGGCCGATGCATGGGCACGCGCCAAGGAACTGCTGGAGCTGGTCGGCATCAATGAGCCTGAAAAGCGCCTGAAGCAGTACCCCCACGAGCTGTCCGGCGGTATGCGCCAGCGCGTGATGATCGCCATTGCACTGGCCTGTGAGCCCAAGCTGCTGATCGCCGACGAGCCCACCACCGCACTGGACGTGACCATTCAGGCACAGATCCTTGAATTGATGCAGGATCTGCGCAAGAAGCTGGGCATGAGCATCATCATGATCACCCACGATCTGGGTGTCGTGGCTTCCATGTGCGAGAAGATCGCCGTCATGTACGCCGGCCACATTGTGGAGTACGGCACTACCGACGAGATCTTCTATCAGCCGGGCCACGAGTACACCAAGGGCCTGATCAACTCCATCCCCAAGCTGAACACCGCAGAGCACGAGCGCCTTGTGCCCATCGAGGGTACCCCTGTGGATCTGCTGAATCCGCCGGCCGGCTGCCCCTTTGCGCCCCGCTGCAAGAACTGCATGAAGATTTGTCTGAGCAAGATGCCCCCGCGCACCGAGCTCAGCGATACCCACTATACCTACTGCTGGCTGCAGCAGAAGGCTGCATTTGAGAAAGGGGAAAAGGCAGAATGAGTGAACACAAGACGCTGGTTGAAGTCCAGCACCTGCAGCAGTATTTCCCCGCCGGCGGTGTGGGCAAGAACCGCAAGTACGTTCAGGCTGTGGATGACGTAAGCTTTGCCATCCGCAAGGGTGAGACCCTTGGTCTGGTAGGCGAGTCCGGTTGTGGCAAGACCACAACCGGACGCACCCTGCTGCGCCTGTACGAGCCCACCGGCGGCAAGATCTACTATGACGGCAACCTGCTGTTCGATAAGGACAACAAGATCGCAGTGGATATGCTGCCCTACCGCCGCCGGATGCAGATCGTTTTTCAGGATCCCTACGCAAGTCTGGATCCCCGCATGACCATTGGCGACATCGTGGGTGAGGGCATTGATATCCATCATCTGGCCGAGAACGAAAAGGACCGCCACGATAAGATCATCGCTCTGCTGGAGCGCGTTGGCCTGAACAGCGAGCACGCAAACCGCTACTGCCACGAGTTCTCCGGCGGTCAGCGTCAGCGCGTGGGCATTGCCCGTGCACTGGCCGTGAACCCCGAGTTCATCGTCTGCGACGAGCCGGTCTCCGCACTGGACGTGTCCATTCAGGCACAGGTCGTGAATATGTTCGAGGACCTGCAGCAGGAAATGGGCCTGACCTA
>OINC01000156.1_pt1 | contig 11271 bp, 8 predicted proteins | sample 1585151 | NCBI WGS metagenome assembly OINC01 (sample SAMN02674597, study PRJEB24791) | human gut metagenome, SKBSTL013 | isolation source: stool | host: Homo sapiens | place: USA
TTCCGGGGGTATCATACGTTCCCTCGAAGAAAACAAGGTCACCGGGCTTTGCTTCAGCCTCGCTGATGTGCTGGCTCTTGTTCCATAGGCCGTTGGCGGTGGTGCGTCCCACATCATAGCCGTTCTGGTTGTATATCCAACAAACGTAGCCTGAACAGTCAAAGCCAGTTTCCGGGGTAGAGCCGCCCCACACATAGGGCGTACCCACATACTTTTGGGCTTCCTTGTAGATGGCGGCAAATTCCTCATCCGTCAGGGCTTCCGCTGGAACCTGATAATCAATGCCCGGCGCGCCAGAGCCATCGGAACCACCGGGCGGCAGACCGCCGTTAAACAGGTAGGGTCTGCCACCCAAGGTATCTTGAAAAATTTCGTACCGTTTCCACTGGTCGTTGTTCAGTTTCTCCCGGATAACCACTTCCAGCCCTTTATTCACCAATTTGGTGTGAAAAATTCGATACTCATAGGGCACTTGCACGGTGTAGGGGATGCCAGTAAAAATGTCGATCATCACTACCGTGCGGTATCGGGTCTGGACTTCTACCCATGTGGTCAGCTTGTACTGCTTTTTGAAGGTCTCCTTCAACTTGCCCTGCACCTCTGACCGGGTGTAATCGTCATAGAGAGTCGTGAGAAAAGAGGTCAACTGCCATGGGTCATGCTCGATGGGGTCAAGGTGATACTGGTACTCGTTGTAGCCGGGGTGGTCGGTGGGGGTGCGCTTGATCTTTTTATCCAGTTCCTTTTCCAGCTTCTTGTAGTCGGTTTCGGCTCCCCGGATGTCCCGGTCCTCTGCGGTGTAAATGGTCTGACCGGATACCTGCGTGGTGCCTGAAAACAGAATGGAACAGGACGAAAATGCCGACATGACCAGCAGCAAGAGCAAAAGAAAAACGCCCACGATCAAAAGAACGTGTGCGTTGCTTTTTGCAAAATTGGCAATGCCGTTGACTGCGGTACTGACCACCGATTTTCCTTTGTCGATGACCTGTTCCATGCCAGACTTCGCAGCAGTGGTGCCATTGGATACCGCTTTGCCGCCTGCGGTCTGTGCAGCGGTGCCGTCCGACCGGGTTGCGGCACGGTAGCTTTTCTGAATATCCTGTTTCTGCCGCCATCGGGAGAGCCAGTTGGAGCCGCCCTCGCCGGTGCAGGATGCTCCTGCATCTTGTGCCGCAGTCGGCTTCTGTGGGGAAGATTGTGCGGTTTTGGCACCCTTCTTGCCCTGCATCTTGGCTTTCTTTTTCAGCTTCCGGGCATAGATGCTCTTGGAAATATCCCGGACATTTCCTGCTGCCTTTTCGCCCTCGCTTAAAGCCTGCGTGCCCACATTATCGTCCTCGTACTGGTCAACCTCCCGATGCACCGCAGACCGGGCGGCAGCAGCGGCATACATAGCACGTTTCTGCTGTTTTGTCATGCGGGATGCTTCATCCGGAGTGATCTCGGCTTTGCCAAAACGCAGGTGCTGCGCCTTTTCCGCAGCTTTATCTGCGTCCAGTTTCAGCTTCTGCTTTTTGGGCTTAGACTGCTCCACTTTGGACTTTTTCGGAGGAGAGCGCGTGGCCGTGCGCTCCTTGTCTTCCTCAAATTTCAGCTTTGGCTGTTTCTCACTCATGTTTTTGAGCCTCCGCAACTTCGGAAAGGCGGGTCGTAAGGATGCGGTAGAGTTCAAGGTCTTTCGGGAAATGATCGACAAAGGGCAGGATCACGTTACCGAAAAACAGTAGCCCTTCACCTTCGCCGGAGTGGGTCACATAGGAAAGCTGATGGGGCGAAATGTTCAGTTGCTTCGCCAAAATCTGCCGGTCTCCGTTGGCCTGATTGAGCATATACACAAAGTCCGAGTTCTCAAAAATGTTCGATACTTCGGGGCTTGTCAGAAGGTCCTTCACATTCTGCGTTAATCCGGTTGGAATGCCGCCCCATTTGCGGAAACGCTTCCAGATCTCCACGGAATATGCTGCGGTCTGTTCCTCTTTCAGCAAAAGGTGGAATTCATCGACGTAGTATCGCGTGGATTTTCCGGCTTCACGGTTGGCGGTCACACGCCCCCACACGGCATCCTGCACGATGAGCATACCGAGTTTCTTCAACTGTTTGCCAAGCTGCTTGATGTCAAAACAGACGATGCGGTTATTGATATCCACGTTGGTGTGGTGGTTAAAGATGTTCAGACTGCCCTTGACGTAGATTTCCAGCGCAGCCGCCACATGGCGGGCTTCCGGTTCATCTTGCGTCAGCAGGGCGTTGTACAGATCTTCCAACAGCGGCATATTTTCCGGGATGGGATTCTCGAAATACTTGCGATAGATCACATGGACGCAGCGGTCAATGACCGTCTTTTCCACCGGCTGCAACCCCTCTTTGCCGCCGACCACCAGTTCGCACAGGGACAGCACAAAGTCGGCTTTCAGAGCCAGAGGGTTGTCCTCTTCCGAGTAGTTGCTGTTGATGTCCATCGGGTTGATATACTGGGTGCTGGCAGGGCTGATGTGGATGACCTGCCCATGCAGACGCTCCACCAGCGGAGCGTAATCGGCTGGGTCAGCGGTGTTACCACCGCTTTCCCGCCTAAGAACCGTACGTGACAGTTTCCCGTCATACGGCTCAAGCATTTCATCACTTTTTCAAGCGGTTCTCAGCATAAATACGCTGGCAGGAGCAATGAACGTAGCGCATATTACGAACATCTTCCGTGCCAGTCTTTGCCTTTGGTGCAAGGTAGAAGATTTCTCTTTCTTCCGTTACGTCCATCGGCATTCCGCAGTGGTAGCACAGCCCGTTCTGGTTTTTCCAGATAGTCTTGAATTTTCCAGTCAGCCGGTGCATTCCTTTGTCGAATTTCCTCTTTTGGAAATACGCCTCATCGAGGAACGGATTTGCAGACGCTTTTATCTTGGTGTGCCGCACAATAGCTGTGCTGTCCACCCGAATCAGCTCCTTGTTTTCCGTAGAGAACACCCAGTTCCGGTTACCGACACGATGCCAGTATCTCGTGGAAATCCACCACTTGTTCTTCTTTGGGTGCCGTCTTTTAGCCCATCGCCACAGCAGTTCGTACAGGACGTAGTCCAGATGCGCGAACGCATCACTTGCGCATACGGACTGGTGGTAATTAGTCCAACCTCGAATTTGTTCATTCAACTTCATAATCAGAACATCTTGCTGCCACGCTTTTCCTCTGCGGAGAATCGTGTCAGAGATATTGGAAACGATAGCCTTGACCGCCTTTTGGGAAGGCTTGATAATCAGCTTTTCGTTATACTTTCTGAAGTTCCAGCCGAGGAAGTCGAAACCATCGTCAATGTTGGTGACAACGGTCTTTTCATCAGAAAGTTCCAATCCGCGTTCAGCGAGAAACTCTCGAATCAGCTCCTTTGCTTCAAGAGCCAGTTCAGGTGTTGCCGCTGTGACCACAAAATCGTCTGCATAGCGGACGAAGTTTACTTTGTGGGCATTCTTAAATCTTAAATCGACCTTACCGAGCGCGTTCGTGTGAAAGCGTTCGACCAGCTTCTTCTCGATACCATCCAGCGTCATGTTCGCCAGAATGGGGGAGATAATACCACCTTGCGGAGTTCCTTCCTCGGTAGGAAAGAGTTCGCGCTGATAGATAAATCCCGCCTTTAAGAACTGCTTCAAAATGTTCTTGTCCATGGGGATGTTCGCCAGAAGCCAATCATGGCTGATATGGTCGAAGCAACCTTTGATGTCACCCTCCAAAACCCACTTCGGAGAAATGTGCTTGCGCGACAGTGCATTGAACAGATATTCGCAGGCATCCTGTGCGCATCTTCCTTTTCGGAAACCAAAGGATTTCCCATCTGCTGTTGTTTCCGCCACCGGTTCCAGTGCCAAAGCATAGAGAGCCTGCATTGCGCGGTCATACATTGTAGGAATGCCCAATGGACGCTTTTTCTTCTTGTCCTTCTTTTCGATATACACTCTACGGAGAGGACGCGCACGATACCCTTTATCTGTCAGCGATAGAACCGCTTTCATTTTCTTCGCCGGGGTGTTCCAGAGAACACCATCCACACCGGGAGTCTTGCGCCCATCGTTGGTAACGACACGCTTAACAGCCAGTGCTTTGGCGTAAAAGGAATGTGTCAGAAGATACTGAAGTCGTTTTACTGCGTTGTAGTCTTTTTGCTGAGTTGCCTTGACAATCCTGATTTGTAGCCTGTTGACTTCCCGCTCTGCCTTATGCCAATCAATGTTTTTCCATTGGGCACTCAACATAGCTTCGTCCGACAGCTTCTCAGAAGTTTTACCTTCCGTCGTTGAATACTTATCGTTCACAGGGATACCTCCAATCTTGCCATGAAATACCCGGAATAAGTCAGCACCCTTTCAGGTCAGGGCAAATTTTGAACCCCTATGCTCACCGTTACAGTGAACCGTTCGCTTTTTATTCCATCTCATACCCTCTGCACCGTTTCTCCCTCTTGCGAGGTCGATACCTTTATTAAAGGAGTGCATAGGGTTTTCCACGTTCCACGTAATGCATAATTCATGAATGCCTTAGCCGCCATCTTTGAACCGGGAGGATTTGTGTCCATTTGCTTCGGGGTACAGAAAGGCCCCTCGGCCACCTCCAACACCTTTTGGTGTAGGTGTATCAGCCTTATTTCACCTATTCCCTGTAACGATCCTTACGATGGTTCACATTACATTCGACATAGCATTCTTTACCCTAACGGTATGTCTGCTTTTAGGCTGGCAGATTTCCCATATTGTCCTGTGAGCTTCCCAACGCCGGCTTTAGACCAGTGCAGGTCACAGTAGGGTTACTCCAAATGGATAGAGTAGCGTTTACACGCAATACATTACGCGACTTCGTGTCGCACCTCACATTCCGGGTCACAGATGATGATATCATCGTCCGTCACGAGGAACGCATTACAGATCTCACGCTTTGCGCTGAAGGATTTACCGGAACCGGGAGTGCCCAAAATCAGACCGTTGGGGTTCTTCAGCTTTTTGCGGTCAACCATAATCAGGTTGTTGGACAGGGCGTTCAAGCCATAATACAGGCTTTCTTTGCCAGACTGGTAAAGTTCCTGTGTGGTGAACGGAATGAAGATGGCCGTGCTGCTGGTGGTCAGCCCTCGCTGAATTTCGATCTGGCAGTCTGCCAGCGGCAGGCTGCTCATCAGCCCCTGCTCCTGCTGAAAATCAAGGCGGCATAATTCGCAGTTGTGCTTCTGCGCAATGCTAACCGCCTGAAACACGTTGGTTTCCAGTTCCTGCTCAGTCTTGCCGGTGTTCAGGACAAGGAACGTCACCAAAAACATTCTCTCGTTCTGACTCTGCAATTCTTTCAGCAGGGCTTTTGCGTCCCGCCCATAAGTCGCCAAATCAGACGGCAGCACGTCCATGTCGTATCCGGCGCGAACAGCTTTTTTCTGCTCTTCGATCTTGCTGCGGTCGAGTTCGGTGATGGTGTGCTTGATGGTTTTGATGGCCTTGTTCTGATCAACAGACTGGATGTGCATAGTGACGATCTGGGACGAATCCATGTCCAGAAAGTCCTTCAACAGCTGGTCGCTCAGGTCGGAGGCCGTGATATTCAGGAAGCTGACCGCCCCGAAGATGCCGCCCATCTGAAAGGTACGGCTGTTCTTAAACGCCAGCGCAGTGGGGGCAATGGCATCCTTTACGGACAGACCGCTGGGCACAAGGTCTTTCCAGTCGAAGTGAAACTTGTTGGCTCCATCCATGTTCAGCATCCCATGCATCAGCCGCAGACGCTCCATACCGTCCAACGGCTTTGCCAGAACGCCCAACCTGTGAAAGTTGTTCATCAGGTCGTTCTGGATGTGCTCCAGCCGCGGCTTGACCTGCGCCATGCTGTCGCCCTCGATGCCATAGGTCAGAAATTTGGTCTTGGTCAGACCGTTGTTACCCTTGGAAAGCTGCTGCCGCAGCATCTGGGAATACTCGGCGCGCACATCGTCAAAACCATCCTGCTGGTACGGGATGCGGATGGACTTCTCAAAGTCTGCGGAATCGGTGGCGGTATTCACAAAGGACAGCTCAAAGTGGATAGAGCTGTCGAAAAAGTTGAGAAAAGAGCACCATTCCTCAAAGATGGCGGTCTTGTCCTCCTGCTGCGCAAGCTGATAGTTGATATCCTGATACTGGATGGTGCGGGTGTAGTAGCCGGGACGGACACGGCAGGTGCCGTCCTCAAACATCCGCTGGAACGGAATGCTCTCCTGTGCCGTGCGGGGCACCGTGGGCTTGAGCGGCTTTTTGCCGTCTTTATTCTTTTTCAGAAACGGAATCATGGGCGTCATCTCCCTTCATAAGCAGTGCATAGTAATTGCGAGTCTGGTACGGACGCACCTTCGGGCGAACAAAGCGCGCCTGAAGGTAGTACCGCAGGATCTTTTCAGCCGGCTGACCGTTCTTCTGATACATCGCCAGAAAGAACATGGGCAGCATCACCGCCATCATGCCGAGGGTAGCGCCGGAATTGCCTGCGGTATCCCGCAGGACAAAGAACAGCGGCACCCCTACGACTGCCGCTGCACCAAAACAGACGAGCTGCCGGGCGGTCAGGTTGAAGGCTACTTTGGACTTCACCTTGCTGAAATCGCGCGGCACAGAAATATAAGCTGCCAAATTGTCACTCCCCTCAGTGTGCGCCCAGAATACTCCGAGCAACGGAACCAGTCTTGAATAGCGTAAAGCACAGCAGCACCGTGTACCCCACGATGCTCCAAATCGAGTTGATGGCATCCCCGGATATGGCGACATTCTGAAGCAGAACAGCGTAGATCGCCACGCAGATCAGGATCAGGAACCCCTGAAATCCCAGCGCAAACAGAGAACGAAGGTAGTTCTGTCCCACATGAGATTGCTCATGGTTGCCCCATGTGGCCATGGGCACCGGGGCAAGGCTGACCATCATATAGATCTCAATCATACGTCCGTAGACAATGACGAAAATCACGATGGACAAGATGCGCATGGTGATACCGATAAAGAAGGACTGTAAAAACAGCCCGAACAGGGGGCCTACGTCCATCTGCATCATGCTGGATTGCAGCATCGACAAGCCGATATCGTTGACCCTTGTGTTGCCGCTGATGATGCCGCTGGAATTTGCCACCACCTGCTGGGTCACGTCGAACACCGCCATGATGATGTCGAAGGTGTTGGAGATCATCCACACCGAAATGGCAGTCTTGAAGATCCATTTCATCAGTAGTGCAGGTTCAAATTGGGCCATGTTGTTGTGCTGGGTGATCATCTCGATCAGCTCATAGCAGGCGATAAAGGTCAGGATGATGCCCGCAATGGGCAGCACTACATTCCGGGAGAGGGATTCAATCATGGCGAACACGCGCGGTTCAAAACTGGATGGTTTGGTGCCGACCTGCTGTGCGATGCTGCCCACTTGGGTGTTCACATCATCGAACAGGCCGGAAAGATTGGACATGATCGCCGCTGTTAAAAGCGACTTGATCCAATCCGAGATCGCTTTGAGAACGGTTTCCACTCAGCGCCACCACCCATCAAGAAAAATGGTTGATAAGGGTCTTGAGCAGGTTGAGCAGAAAAATAAGGTGAGTCAGAATCTGCATAATAGCACCATCCTTTCAGAATAAAGGTGAATATTCGATTTGCAATGCGTTTCCTCTTGTGATAAGAATCCGTTTGCCACGGAGGGGCTGGAAACACTTGCAAGTAAATATGTACGGGGCGGCAATCGCCGCCCGGAAAAGATTAGCCGAACAGACCGCTCAGCAGGGGCACCAGAGTGATACCGATCAGGGCAACGCCGCCGCCAGCCATCAGCTGCTTCATGCCCTGACTCTTTATTGATGTGTGATAAAGAAGCAATAGAAGTGTAAAAAATTTTGCCGTTCCTATCCGGCACTTGCGCATTGTGTCGGATAGGTCGGGCGGTTATTCGGGCAAGTCCACCTTGCCAACAAAAGAATAATAAATCTCAATGTCCTGTCTGCGGGTCTTGTTCTCGTCATAGCTGCACTCATGCACAACAATTTTCTCTACAAACTCCCGCAGCAGAGTAGGGGTAAGTTCTTCAAAGCTGGTATGCCGCCGGACAACATTCATAAACTTTTCTGCGTTCACGGTGGCTTCCTGTGCTTTGGAAAGCTCCGCTTGGATAGCAGCGGCTCTTTCTTTCAGCTCCCGTTGTTCTGCTTCATAGTCTGCCGACAGCTCTGTGAAACGCTCGTCTGATATGCGCCCGGTCACGCTGTCCTCATACAGCCGCTTGAAGATAGCGGATAACTCGGCTATGCGTTTCTCGGCGGCTTCCAGTTCCTTTTTCTTGGCGGCGTTCCTGCGCTTGCCCCCGTCCTCGTTCTGCTCAATCAAGAGCTTCATAAACCGGGCTTCATGCTTTGCCGCATAGCTTGTCACTTTCCGCAGATTGGAGAGTACACCAGCGGTCAAGAGGTCGGTGCGGATAAAGTGCGCCGTACAGTCATGGGTGCGTTTCTTGTAGTTGCCGCAGATATAACAGTCCTGCTTGCGCTTGTCCGTCTGGTATCGCTGCTGATACATGACGCTGCCGCAGTCCGCACAGAACAGTATGCCGGAGAACAAGCCCACTTCATCATAGCGGTTGGGGCGTTTGCGCTGCTTGCGAAGCTCCTGCACCCGTTCCCATGTTTGCGTGTCTATGATAGGCTCGTGGTGGTTCTCGAAAATCACTTGCTTTTCCGGGGAATTTTCTACACTGTGCTTGACTTTGTAAGAAAGTTTTTCTGTCTTGAAGTTTACCAGACAGCCCGTGTATTCCCGGTTTTCAAGGATATGCACAACGGTATTGGTCGCCCACTTGCACTCATAGCCGGGGTGGTAGCGGCGTGTGCTGCCCGTCCTGCGGTATTCCAGCGTTCCCGGCGTGGGGATTTGCTGCTCTGTGAGCATACGGGCTATCTTGGTCGGACCATTCCCGGCAAGGCAGAAATTGTATATCTGCTTGACTACGGGTGCAGCTTCCTCGTCAATGATGAAATTTTCGTCCTCGTCCATGAGGTAGCCATACACAGGCTTGCTTGTGATGGGCTTGCCACTCATGCCTTTTGAGCGTTTTACTGCTTTGATTTTCTTGCTCGTATCTCTCACCAGCCATTCGTTAAAGATATTCCGCAGCGGGGCAAAGTCATTGTCGCCCTGTGCGCTGTCCACTCCGTCATTGATAGCGATGAAGCGGACACCTTTCTGTGGGAAAATCATTTCCGTGTACATTCCCACTTGCAGGTAGTTTCGCCCTAACCTCGACATATCCTTTACGATAACTGTCCCGACTTTTCCGGCTTCAATGTCCGCAAGCATGGCTTGAAAACCGGGTCTTTGAAAGTTCGCACCAGAATAACCGTCGTCCGTGTACCAGCGCAGATTGGAAAAGCCGTTCTGCTTTGCATAGGTTTCAAGGATACGCTTCTGATTGGAAATGGAATTGCTCTCGCCTTGCAGCTCGTCCTCATGGGAAAGTCTTGGGTAAAGGGCGGTAATTGGTTGTTGGTTGGTCTGTCTTAACATAAAATCCTCCGTTTCCGACAGCCAGCCCCACTATTCCGTATTTCGATTATACCACATGGGGCGGCTGTCTGTATAGCGGCTTCTGCTTCTTTACCGCCCGGTAAAATGACGATTTTTCTGTGCGGTTTGTAGCGTTAGGGCGAAAGCTGGGCTTTGTGTCCTGCGGCGGCTTCCGCCTCCAGCACTTTCATCATCTTATCGGCTGCGGTGTCGGTGGTATCTTTTTTGAAAAAGCCGGAAACGACAAGGACGGTGTTGCCCATGCGGATCTCTGTCACGCAGTCCGGGCGGCGTTCCGGGGTGGTGTTCTGCTTGTTCTCTGCCATAGGCAACTCCTTTCATTTCATCAATTCTTTTAGTCTGTTCAGCTTGGCTTGCGCCGTTTCACGGCGGAAGTTCTCTCCCGTAAAGAGGATAGGGGCGCACATTTCCAAAAGGCGGTCATAAATCCGGGCATGGGCGGTGTCCAGCGGATTTTGCAGGCTGTCCAATGTCAGATTGGTGGTAACGATTAAGGGCTTGCGGCTGCGGTAGCGGCTGTCAATCACATTGTAGACCTGTTCTAAACCGTACTCTGTGCCGCGCTCCATTCCAAAATCATCAATGATAAGCAGAGGAAAACGGCAAAGACGCTCGATATACTCGTTGCGCCCCTCAAAGCTGGCGGTCAGGTCATTCAAAATCGCAGAGAAGTTCGTCATGCGGACAGCGACTTCCTGCTCCACGAGGGCATTAGCGATACACCCGGCAAAATAGCTTTTTCCTGTGCCGACCTTGCCCCATAGCAGATAGCCGATATTTTCCTCGCGCATGATTTCCCAATGCTCCACATAGAAGTGTGCAATCTCCATTTGCGGGCATTTCCCGTTGTCGTTGGCGAAAGTCCATTCCTGCATGGTAGGATTGGTAAATCCCCGGCGTTTCAAGTCCTCCACGGTGTCAAGGTGCTTTCTGCGCTGTTCGGCGGCTTCACGCTCCAAACGCTGGGCTTTCTGGCAGTCACATTCTGCCGGGTGGCGGTCACGCCCAAACAGGGCGGCTTGCTTTTCCGGGAAGTAGGCTTCTTTCGGAGTGTGACACTTGCCGCAGTAAAGCAGTCCGTCCTCGCCCGTGTAGTCCTCCGGCTGTGGGGTAACAGCCGCCATATTCAAAACTCGTTCTGTAAACAGATTACTCATAAGCTCTCGCCCTCCTTGCAGGTGTATTCGGGTATGCCCTGTTTCGGGGCAGCCTTTGCGGTATCGTCTGCCGCCCATCTGCGGATAGTGGCGGCGTGGTTTTTATATTTCTTGCCCGTGGACGCGATATAGCCGGAAAGCCGCTCAATGTAGTACGCCCATTTTTCGGGCAGCTCCGCTTGCAGTTCGGAAAGCTCCGTATCAGTCAGAAATACATTCTCATATCTGCCATAGCTGCGGGCGAGGGCTTGTCCCTTTAACTCTTCCTCTTTTTCTAACTCTATATCTATCTCTTTCTTTATCTCTATCTCTGGTGGACGAATGTCGGACAAATGTCCGCCGTTTGTCCGGGGTGGTGGCAAAGCCTTGTTTGCAAGCCTTGCCGCCCGTTTTCGTTCCGCTTCGGTAGAGGATTGCCCTATCATCAGTTCAATATCGGTCATGTAGAGCAAGCCGCCGTGTAGCTGCTCCACAAGCCCCAACTGCTGAAAAATCCCTAACGCCCGTTCCACCGTGCCTACCTGCTGACGGGTAAGAGTGGCGATCATCTGTGCTGTGT
>OINC01000157.1_pt1 | contig 11207 bp, 7 predicted proteins | sample 1585151 | NCBI WGS metagenome assembly OINC01 (sample SAMN02674597, study PRJEB24791) | human gut metagenome, SKBSTL013 | isolation source: stool | host: Homo sapiens | place: USA
CACGGATATGGCATTTCCCGGAACACCGTCGTGTACCAATTCATTTATCTTGTCCCAATTCTCAAAATAGTCTTCGGTATTCAGACCTAATATGCGCTCGTTCTCAAAATCAGGTGTTCCATACCAAAGCGTAGCCGGGAAAGAGTATGCTTGCGAAGGAATGACCAGATATTTGCGGGCAGCTAAGGGAGGCAGTGCCAAAGCGACCGGTATCATTCCGTAAATAACCACATAATTCTGTTTCCGCTTCAAGGCGGAAAGGATAGTAAATAATGTGAAAGCAAACATACCATAACCGAACAGGCTATAGCATAACATGGTTCCGCAAATGCTTCCGATAAAGAAATCCCATTTTCCTTTTAATTTGTCTGTCAGCAAAAACAGGGACAAAGCACCGATGAGTGAAAGGGTCGCCGAAAATGGATACTGAATTTGGCAGAAGCGCAGGCTTTCCCAAATAAAAACCACTATTGAAATACCTATGGCTATCCATCGGTTGGTCCATTTACGGCAAGTGAAATAAGTCAATGTCCCTAATGCTGCCATAGTTAAGGCAACGACAGCTGCCCCCATATTGATATTATGGAAGAATTGAGTCAAAAAGTCACCACCCAGACATGATAAGGGGGCAGGATGATTGAAATAATCGATAAATTGATCGACTGTATAAGTGAACAATAGCATTTGCTCTCGGTGAAGAAGATGATAAGGATAGGCGAAGCGGAAAAACAGAAAACAAGCTACTCCACTTATCGTCATACTTAAAAATAGATATCGGGTATCATGCTGCATAATTCTTTGTCTTTTCATTCTTTTTAGCAAGTTACATTCACTTTTCCCTTGTCTCTGCAAAAGTAGAGAAAAACGAAAAAGTCAATTAATATTATATTATCAACTTTTGATACTATTCACTCAATCTGTCATTCCCATCTTGATATTCCATTTTAATTACGTTATTTGCATTTATACCAAAAGAGTTTCTAACCATAAAGTTGAAAAGATACGATGCGTTCCTTGTATTATGTCCGTTTGGATATCTCTTTTCTCTCTACCAGCGATGGAGTGAAAGGAGTCTATACACACGCTTATAAAATGAACCTTATTTTACGTTATCTATCATGTCACAGCATATTTTGTGGATGAAAAATATGGTTTTCTCTGTTGCCAATCGGTCACCTCTTGAATAACTGGATGTTTTTTACTATTGATAAGATTTCATTATATAATGCTTGAATTGTATTTGTAGGTTGATAAAAGAAACGGGATATTTGCAATGTGAAAAATTAACCTTAAAATCAAATTTATGACAAAAACGATGAAATCTTTATTTCTATTGATTATTCTTTCGTTGGCGTTTGTTGGCTGTACAAGCCATAATATGACAGAGTGGAACAGGAGTATCCTTTGTATAATTTCTTGTTTTCTACTCATACGAAGCAAAATAGAAATTAATATAGTGCCTTTAACCTATAGATGATTCATTCTTAACGGTTTTGATTCAATATGTTTTCAGACCGACAGACAAAGAATGTTATTTTAATCAAATTCTAATACATATTTTATGAAACAAATTACATTAACTCTAATGCTGTGCATATTTAGTATATGCACATATGCACAACAAATCACCGTTAGTGGAACAGTGACGGATGCGGAGAATAATCCGTTGATTGGTGCGGCTGTTGTTGTAGTAGGAACTACGGATGGCGTGATTACCGATTTTGATGGCAAATATACCATTAAGGCCGCTTCCGGTCAGTCTTTGAATTTCTCTTATGTAGGTTATCAGGAGCAAACTGTTAAGGTTGATGGCCGCAGTGTGATTAATGTGAAATTGTCGGAAGGTGAATTGTTGGACGAGGTGGTGGTTATCGGTTACGGTACAGTGAAGAAAAGCCATTTGACAGGTGCGGTCGCTTCTGTTTCCGGTAAAGAGTTACAGGCAAATGTTGCACGTAGTGCTTCAGCTGCTTTGCAAGGAAGAGTTGCCGGTGTTACTGTGTCGGCTGCCAACGGTCAGCCGGGGGAAGGCTTGAATATTAATGTCCGTGGTATCAGTTCATTGAGTGCCACCAGTCCGCTTTATGTGATTGACGGTGTGTATGGTGATATCAATATGGTTGATCCCGCTGACATTCAGTCTATTGAAGTGTTGAAAGATGCTTCGGCTGCTGCTATTTATGGTTCTCGTGCTGCTAATGGTGTTGTATTGGTCACTACTAAAGGCGGTCGTTTGGAAACTTCTGCCCGTGTAACAGTGGATGCCTATACAGGCGTTCAGATGGTTGCCAAATACATTGATGTAATGGATGGTAATCAGCTTCGCGATTTGGCAAAGGCTACCGGTTATAGTTCGGCAGAAGGGTTGCTGAATTGGAATGGAGGTGCTGGAACAGACTGGCAGAAAGAACTTTATAACTCGGCTATGGTGAGCAAGGTTAGCTTGAATGTATCTGGAGGAAACAAGACTTCGACCTATAATCTGTCGGGAAGCTATCTTAACCAGGATGGTATTGTGAATACTACCGGTTATGAGGCATGGAACATTCGTGCTAAGAATACTTTTTCTTTTTTCAATAATCATTTGCGTATGGGGACTACGTTGATGATGAAATTCTATAAAAAGAAGTATGAAGATGTTTCATATACCTCCGCTCTGACAGCTGTGCCTATGTGGAATGTATATGGTGAAGATGGCACTTGGGGTGTCGCTCCGGAATGGACCAGAGGAGATAATCCTGTGGGTTGGACAGAAGCCTATGATTACCAAAGACATGGGATAGACATTTTATTGAATGGCTATGCCGAAGTGGATTTGTTCTTGAAAGGATTGAAATATAAATTCAATGTAGGTATAAATAAATATACAAGACGTAATTATGCCTATAGTTCTCCTTATTATTTCAGTTCTACTTCACAAAAGAATGAAGCGGAATTGTCGGAAAGTACAGACTGGGAGAACGATTGGTTGATTGAAAATACAATCAATTATGATAATACGTTTGGCAATCATACGGTTTCTGCTTTGGTGGGTTATTCTGCCCAGCGTAACAATGCGCGTGGTTTTGGTGCAGGACGTAAGGGTTTCCCGGAAGGTTTCTCTGTGATTGACGCCGGTTCGGTTTCTTCACAAAATACATCGGGTAGCGCATGGGCCAATACAATGATTTCTATGTTTGGGCGTGTGATGTATTCGTATGCCGATCGTTATATGCTGTCTGCTTCTATTCGTCGGGACGGTTCTTCCAAATTTGCAGATGGAAACCGCTGGGGCACATTCCCGTCTGTATCTTTGGGTTGGAATGTGATGAATGAAGATTTCTTTGAAAATATCAAGGGAACCATGAATGAATTGAAAATTCGTGCCAGTTATGGTGTACTGGGTAATTTGAGCGGTATTGGCAATTATGCTACCCAGTCTGTTGTTTATAAAGGTATGAATAACATGATGGGCACAGAACTTTGGGAAGGTGCCATTACCGGTAAGGAATGGACTTCACCCATGAATGTGACTTGGGAAAAGACGAAGACTTTGAACTTGGGTTTGGATTTTGCTTTCTTGAACAATAAGTTCAGTGTCAGTGCTGATTATTTTATTCAGAAAACAGAAGATATGTTGTTGTCTATGCCGCAGTCTTTGAGTTTTGGCTTGAGTGGGAATCCTACAGTAAATGCAGGTACAGTAGAAAACAAAGGATTTGAAATTTCATTGAATCACCGTAATAATGTAGGCGATTTGTATTATCATGTAGGTGTCAATGCCACCTTTATCAAGAATGAACTGACGGAAGTAAACGGAAGTCGTGATGAATGGCAGGGATTCAATCCTCATGCCAAAGGAACGATCACTTATGCCAAGACCGGTCATTCCATAGGTTATTTCAATTTGATAAAGACGGATGGTGTATTCCAAAGCCAACAAGAAATTGATGCGTATGTGGATAAGAACGGTAATAAGATCCAGCCTAATGCACAACCGGGTGACTTGCGTTTCGTGGATTATAACGAAGATGGTAAGATTGACAATAATGACCGTCAGGATGTAGGCTCTGCTTTCCCGAAAGTTAACTTGGGTGTAAGTCTGGGTGCTGAATGGAAAGGTTTGGATTTGAATATGTTCTTTGACGGAAACTTTGGCAACAAGATTTACAATGCCCAGTATTATACTACGGTTTATAATGAATCAACAGGAAACCAGTATGCAGAACGCATGAACAGCTGGACTGAAAACAATCATTCTGATATTCCTCGCTGTTTGTTTGGTACTAGCGATCCTAATGGTACAAACTGGGGCTATACGGACCGTTGGCTGGAAAATGGTTCATTCTTGCGCTTGAAGACTTTGGAATTAGGTTATACGTTGCCTAAAGTATGGGTATCCAAAGCCGGTTTGCAGAATGTGCGTGTTTATACGGCTATGGAAAACCTTTTCACTATAACCGATTATAAAGGATATACTCCTGACTTGGGTATGGTAGATGCCGATGGTGCCGGTACATCAGGTGGTTCGGGTGTAATGACCCGTGGTTGTGATGACGGTCGTTATCCGATGGCACGTACTATCACCTTTGGTTTACAAGTAAATTTCTAATTAGGAATAAGTAATATTTGCAGAATATGAAAAAGAATTTTATAAAATACATAGCTGCATTGGCTGTAGCTCCAATGTTGTTGTCTTCTTGTAGTGATGATTTTCTGAATGAGATTGACCCTAACCGTCAGACTCCGACCACTTTCTGGACATCCGAGGATAATGTGATGAAAGGCTTGTCCGCAGTTTATAATCCTTTCCGCCGTATGACCAGTGGATATTATGGTGGGTTGGAAGGCATCATGCATCTTCAGATGCGCGGTGACGACCTTTACCCCACTCGCGGAGAAGAACCTTATATTTGGGAATATTTGTCGTTTGTTAACACAACGAATACAAAGGATTTGAGCTGGGGAAACATCTATGAAGGCATTCAGATGGCAAACGAATTCATATATCGTGCGGCTACGGTTGATATGGACGAAACCAAACGTGAGCAAATGATAGGTGAGGCTTATTTCTTACGTGGATTCTGGTACTTCCGTTTGCGTACTGATTATCGTGATGCGGTTATCCGTACTCTCCCGCAGGATGCAGATCCGGAAACTCATGGACTGTCTAGCGGTGATGAAGTGCTGGAACAGGCTATTTCAGACTTTAAGGAAGCCAAGTCTCGTTTGCCTAAACTTCGTTCAAGCGATGAAAACGGTCGTGTAACTCAAGGTGCGGCTATTGCCATGTTGGGTAAAGCTTATATCTGGAAAGGGGATTATCAGGCCGCAAAGAATGAGTTTGAAATTATAATGAATGGTTATGGTTACGATTTGACTCAAAAGTATGAGGATAACTTCCGTGACGATACGGAATTTAATGCTGAATCTATTTGGGAAATCAATTATGATGCCAAAGGTAATTCGGGTGACGCTTGGGGCAATGGCACTAGTGACGACTCGTTTATGGGAAACAACCTTGCTCATTATTTTGGCCCGACACTGAAAGGTGAGAATATTGGCGGTGGTTGGTATAAGATGCAGCCTTCTCCCTATTTGATAAAAGAATTCATTTCCGAACAGCGTCCGGAAGGATCTGATTCCAAATGGGATAAGCGTTTGTACACTACGTGCTTCTTTAAATATTCTGATTTCGGTGATGTGAAGCCGGATGAAAAATTCTATGGTGGTAAAGTGGAATTTGATGATATGTTTAAATGGACGGTACTGCCCGAAGGCGACGGCAAATATGGTATTGCCAAGCAAGGATATGCTCCTGCTTATCCGGTTATCGAGGGTGTTCAAGGGCGTTTCATGATGAAGAAGTTTGCAGCTTGGTGGGTTCCCACAGGATGTACGATGTATTCTAACGATGCCGGACGTATCAACAATTTACGTATTATGCGTTTTGCAGAAGTTTTGTTGCTTCACGCTGAGGCTTGTCTGGAAACCAATGATGAAAGCGGAGCAATGAAAGATATTAACCGGATTCGTGTACGTGCCGGTTTGCCGGAGAAAACCTTGAGTGGAAAAGATGCTATAATGACAGAACTCCAGAAACAGAAATTGCTGGAATTTGCCGGAGAGAATATACGTTGGGATGATATGGTTCGTTGGTACGGAAATGATCCTGCTAAGTTGAAAGCTATCATGCACGAACGCAAGACCGATTCTCAACATTATGAATTGCTTTACGAAGAAAATGAAAGTGGCGAAAAGGAATTGGTAGGATATAAACCGACAGACCGCATTTCGGATACACAAGGATTTGACCATTTTGAAGCTAAATTCTTGTACTTCCCGATACCTCAGGCAGAGGTGGACGCTAATTTGAATTTGGAGCAAAAGCCGGAATGGAGATGATTGTATTGAACTGATAATTAAAAAGTATGAGAGGGAGGGGGATCTCTCCCTCTATAAAAACAATGAAGCCAAATGAAAAGGAAAGGATATTATTTATGCTCTTTGTTGGTTATGATATTTGTATTTTTGTCATGTCGTGATGAAGAACAGGATTGTACCCAAGCTATGCAGGATATACAAAACCAGTTGAAGGAAAATGATTTATTGAAATCTGTTTCTCAGGAACGTGAACAATGTGTTTTGTTATTTGAGTCCAATAAGATAATTTTTCCGCAAGAGTTAATCCAAAGTGTAGATGTGGATGCGGAAAACTGGAAAACGACTTTGACATTTGTCAATGGAAGCACTTATGTTATACCTACCTTAGGCACTTCGATTGACAACTTGATATTGAGTTCTACAGTCAATCCTTCCGGTTGCAATCCATTATCAGCCAGTGTAGTTGTAAAATTACCTGTATTGGGACGCATTAAACTGATTGTACACAGCAAACCGGGAAAGCATACACCTGACGTGGAATATGCATTTAAGAGTGTGGAATTAAAACAGAATATCCCGGTATTGGGACTTTATCCCAATTATAATAATCAGGTCACTTTAATTTATACAGATTTGCAAGGAAATGAACGTGCTCGGTCCGATCTAAAGCTTCAGACAAAAACATTGGAAAGCAGAAGACTGCCCAAGGAAATCAGAGTGGTAAAGGCTCAATATGACCGTATGGAGCCAGGCATGAATTTAGTTAACTCTCCCGGACAGGATGAAACAGACACTTCTATCCCTTATATGGTAGATGCTGACGGAGAAATCCGTTGGATTCTTGATTGGGAGAAGTCGGATGAACATCGATATATCGGAATCGGGTGCGGACTGATTCGGATGCAGAACGGACATTATATGACCGGTGACGGAAACCATCATCGGATGGTGGAAGTGGATATGATGGGAAATACAATTCATAATTGGGATATGCTGGAAAGGGGATACACTATGCATCATGCCATATCTCAAGATAAACAAGGCAATATATTAGCTACGGTGAGCAAGACTTCCGCTAAAATAGCCAATGGAAAGGATGTACGGATAAACGATTTCATTATTAGAATGGATCCCGAAAAAGGGGAAATATTGCAAGAATGGGATTTGGTGCACATGCTGGATTCGGCACGGTATGGTATGACCGATTATAATCTTACCGCTGATCCTTATGCGCAAAATGCCAGTAATTGGGCGCATAATAATGGTATAGTGGAATGGGGAAATGATTATTTGGCTACAGCTCGCTATCAAGGAATATTCAAATTTAATAAAGCCGGAGGCATTGAGTGGATTATATCACCTCATGGGTATTGGAGAGATAGATATTTGAAATTATTATTAAATCCTCTTCATGCCGACGGAACTCCCATTACTGATCCTGATGTGATAGCCGGAACGAAGAATTGTGATGATTTTGAATGGCCTTGGGGATGTCATACAGCTGTCCCATTACCTAATGGACACATTCTTTATTTCAATAATGGTTATGGGCGTAACTTCAAACTGGATTTTACAGACAGGAAAAATATTTATACTTGCGGCATAGAATATGAAGTGGATGAAGTGAACCGTACGGTTCGCCAAGTTTGGCAGTATGGAAAAGAGCGTGGTGCCGCGTATTTTACTCCGGCCCGTTCCGGGGTGCAATATTTGGAACAAACGGGTAACAGATTAATTTGTCCGGGAATGAGCAATGTGCTTAGCAATGGCAATCGTGGTGCACGCGTGACAGAAGTAGATCCCGAGACACAGGAGATTGTATTTGAGTTGGAACTGGAAGATGCAATTTATCAGCGAGTTTATCGTATGTCTCTCTATCCTGACAATCAATAAATGCATTTTTACTATAAAAGATTAATTGAGAATAATAAATAAAAGGTAATATTGCGCCAGCGGCATAACGACACGACACCGGCACAACCTTTCGTCCGTCTTGGCGAGAGTCAGAATAGTGCGCACCCGAATCTGACGGACTGGAGAGGCTTGCCGGACTTAAAGGCAGACAACCAACAGCGGAACGTGGTGCTTCCTCTCAAGTTTGCTAACGGGAAGTATGCCTTCTATACCCTCAGCAAACTAAAATTTCAGTTTCATTGTTTTGTTGTTGTAAATAATATCTTTTTCAATAACAGACACGTGTCCCGATTCCAAAGGAGTAAAAATCTGAATCTTGAACTTTCTATTCTCTAATTTAGGCGGCATTTTACCGATAGGAGCAAATAGAGTAAACGTTTGATGTTTGTTATCCCATTTCATTTGAATCGCTGAATAACCTCCTCTCTCATAGGCATAAGTTTCATTATCGTCTTCATAAAATAAAAACTCTGCATCTTTACCTGCATAAACTGATAATATAATTTCAGAGCCATCGTCTTGAGCAACATATTGAACCACTTTATTACGTGGAACAATGGAACCGGCTTTTACAAATATTGGCAGCTTTTCCAAGGGAGCATCATATTTTATTTCTTGTCCTCCCTCGTAGCATCTATTGGAGTGCAAGTCAAACCAATAGGTACCGGAATGTTGTGGTAAGTAAATCAATTCTAATGTATTAACATCCGAAATAGCCCCCTCCCGATTATAATACATTGGTCTGGTTATTGGATGAATCATTAATGCATCCCCAAACATATAACTGCTCCCGTCATCAAACGTTTTCCGGTCATCAGAAAAATCCACTACTGTACCACGCATTATTGCCGAACCTTTTGACGTAACCTTCCAAGCTTCTGAATATATATACGACAAGAGTGAATAACGAAGATGAATCATCTCAACTTGAATGTCATAAAATAGGCTGCCGGGCTCGCCAAAATGCCAAATCTCACGTGGCACTTCCGTTCCATGAGCCCGGAATATCGGAGAAAGAGCTCCGTACTGAAACCACCTTGTGTATAATTCCAAATAAGCAGAATCTTTAAGCCCCTTTGCATACCCTCCATCGCAAGAAGATATGTTTCTATGGATTTCTGTACCTATCTCTCCGGTTCCTTCACCTGAATTTTCCCTACTTCGCACTCTAAAGCCACCGATATCGGTAGTCCAATAAGGAATGCCGGTCATACAAATATTAAGACCGGCTACAAGTTGCTTTTTTAATACATCCCAAGAAGCATAGATATCTCCCGACCATATAGAAGTGCCAAATCGCTGCTGCCCTGCAAAAGCAGAACGAGTCAAGACAGATGCGCGATTATCACTCTGCTTCCTTAAGTTTTCATACATCATTTTAGTTAATACATACGAATAAGTATTGAGATAACGAGCAGCAGATCCGATAAAAGTCTTACCGGCTTTTTTACTCCAATGAGTCTGCTTTTCAGGATATAGCCCGTCTTTATAAGCCGGTTCTGTCGCATCCAACCACCAAGAATCCACACCTTTGGTATAAAGTCCCTGATACAAATGGTTCCAAAAGATTTTTTGAGCTGTGGGAGCATATATATCCGCTACCTTATAACCTGCCCATGTGGGCACATCATACAGCACATTGGCTGAATCCATCTCTTGATATATTTTCGTGGATTTTCCAAAACCGGGCCAAACAGACAATGTTAACTTAACATGATACTTCTTATGCAAATCTTCAATAACCTTTTGGGGATTAGGATGAGTGACCGGGTTAAAAACCATGCCATTCCACGAATCGAGGTTCTCTCCCCAATATTGCCAGGCTTGAACAATATTGTCTAATGGAATATTTCTCATTCTGTAAGTTCTCACCACATCTTGAAGCTCATCAAATGTCTTGTAGCGTTCCTTTGACATCCAGAATCCAAAAGCCGATTTGGGAAGCATTGGCGAATTCCCTGTCAATTCGCAATATCCCGACATAGCATCCTTCATATCTTTCCCCACTACCAAATAATAATTTACTCCATCTCCTATCTCAGAAGTAAAAGTAGCTCCATCAGGAGTATCTTCAAAGGTGGAGCAAGAATAATTATCCCAAAACAACACATAATTTGAAGTGGATACAATAACCGGATTTGCTATTTCACGATTGGCGTGCACCAACAATTCCTTATGCCCCCTATAATTATAAACTCCATCTTGATACTGCCCCAAACCATAAATAGCTTCATCGGGCTTTAAAATAAAGGTTTGGCTCACAGTATATGCTTTTTCCCCTAAGTCATCGACTTCGGAAAAATGATTACCACCTTCTACGAGAATCGTGTCACTGTTTTGAACATCAGTAAAAAGAACCCTATCCTGCAAAATATCATAGGTTGCTTCTACCTTTGCCGATTTCAAGATAATCTTATTTTGCAATGAACGACATTTTATATCCTGTGCTGCAAAAACTTTATCATTTACAATAAGAGAAGGCTTCTGTTCTTGTCCTGCAGGATAAGTTCGGACATGTATGATATTATCCTTTAAAAAAGATATCTCAATTTGTTTTTCTTCAAGAGAAATAGTAACCCCATTTTCGTTCTTTTGTACAGAAGAAAGGGAATATTTTTGACCATAAGAACTGAGTGAAACAATGAAAAACAGAAAAAGTATTATTCTATTCATAATTAATCATAACTGTACAACATAAAAAATTGTTTGAAATGATACTTTCCGGAACAATAATAAGTTTACAAACACCTGTATATCAAACATTCCGCTTATTCCAGTGCTGCAAAAAATCTAATAAAGGAATACCCGATATGTCGACAAAGACAACCATAAAATTTGTATCTTTAATTCGATTCCTAAATACAAAGATAGAGATTTTTTGTTATAGTTACTTTTTTTGTATAAAATAAAAATGAACCACCAATAATTGA
>OINC01000161.1_pt1 | contig 11145 bp, 8 predicted proteins | sample 1585151 | NCBI WGS metagenome assembly OINC01 (sample SAMN02674597, study PRJEB24791) | human gut metagenome, SKBSTL013 | isolation source: stool | host: Homo sapiens | place: USA
CCGATCTCTGCAGCGCCCATGCGGTCGAACACGTTCTGCATGGTGACGAACAGCAGGGAGGGGCCGCCCAGGTTGCCGGTGGGGTCCAGGGCGAAACGGCCGGGGATCACGCACAGACCGGCCATCAGGGCCACCAGGGTATCCATCACCACGATGATGATGGCGTTCTTCTGCAGGTTCTCCTTCTTATCCAGGTAGGAGCCGTAGGTGATCATGGCCGCCATGCCCAGGGACAGGGAGAAGAACATCTGGCCGCCTGCTGTGGATACTACAGAGAAGAAGTCAGGTGCTTCCTTGATGACGCCGTTGGCCAGAGCCCAGCCGGGGACAAACATATACTTCAGGCCATCTGACGCGCCCTCCAAGGTGCAGGAACGGATGATGCAGATCACCAGCATCACGAACAGAGCGGGCATACCCACGGAGCAGACCTTTTCGATACCGCCGCCGACGCCGCCCATAACGATGATCATGGTCAGGGCCACGAAGATCAGACCGTAGATCACGGCCTCGCCCTGGTTGGCCATCAGGGCGCCGAACACGCCGGCGCCGTCCAGGGTGCCGGTGCCGAAGCCGGCATGGAACAGGTTGCCCACGTTCAGGGTCACATACTTCAGGCAGTAGCCGCCCAGGGCGCAGTAGAAGCCCAGGATCAGGAACGCCGACAGAACGCCCAGCCAGCCCAGCCACTTGAACCTCTTGGACAGGACCCTGTAAGCGCCGATGGCGCCCCGGCCGGTCTTGCGGCCCAGGGCCAGCTCGCCCATCATAACGATGAAGCCGCAGCACGCCGCCAGGATCAGATAGATGATGAGGAATGTGAAGCCGCCGTTGGCGCCCATCTTATTGGGGAAGCCCCAGATGTTGCCCAGGCCGACGGCTGAGCCGATGGCCGCCATGAGGAATCCAAAATTGGACCCAAAGCCTTTTCTTTCTTCCATTGCTTTCTCTCCTTACTCATATGGATGTCCCGCTTTGTCCGGAAGGGGACTATGGTCACTTTACCATGACTGTTTTCTTGTGTAAAGCAATATACAGGCTTCTTAACGCTATCTTGTCAACCGGCACAGCTTCCTTGATTGATTTCTTACGGATTTCCCCTCCTTTCCGGGCTGTGCCCTTTCGCCTCAGTCAAAATCACAGCCCCATTTTATGCAGAACTTTGTGAATTATGTCACAAAAATCAGGCTGATCCAGCGGCCTTTGTGGGTATTCATACGGCGGTTTCGGACGTTTTGTGCAAAATGCCTATACGATTCTGTGATATAAATTTATTGATGTGAAACTTTTTCATCAAAAGAAAAAGCCCGGCAATACCGAGCTTTCCGTTTTTCAAGAAAAGCCTCGCAGAGTTTGCCGCCCGCAGGCGGCAAATCAAGTGCGAGCCTTTTGCCCAAAAAGGGCTTTGCCCTTTTTGGGCAGTCTCAATATCAGATTCCGAAGAAGCGCTTTCCGTTTTCCCAGGTGGCCTGCTCCACCTCCTGAGGGGTCATGTCCCGCAGCTGGGCAATCTTCTCCGCCACCAGGTGAACGTAGGTGGAGTCGTTGCGGCGGCCCCGGTAGGGCACCGGGGTCAGGTAGGGGGCGTCCGTTTCGATCATCAGCCGGTCCATGGGTACGGCCTGGATGACCTCCGGGGCCTTCCGGGCGTTTTTGAAGGTGGCCGCCCCGTTGAAGGACAGGTACCACCCCATATCCACCAGCTCCCGGGCCATTTCCACGGACCCGGCGAAGCAGTGGAACACCCCCCGCAGGCCGGGAAATTCCCGGACGATGGCCATGGTGTCGGCGTGGGCGTCCCGGTCGTGGATGATCACCGGCAGCGACAGCTCCCGGGCCAGGGCCAGCTGGCTGCGCAGCACCTGCTGCTGCAGGGGGCGGGGGGGATTTTCCGGCCAGTAGTAGTCCAGGCCGATCTCGCCGATGGCCACCACCTTGTCCTCCCGGGCCAGAGCGCGGATGGCGTCCAGGTCCTCCGGGCGAAAATCGCCGCAGTTTTCCGGATGGATGCCCACGGCGGCGTAGACATGGGGGAAGCGGCGGGCCAGCTCCACCGCCGTCCGGGAGGACGCCACGGTGCAGCCGGGATTCACCACCAGGCCGACGCCCTGCTCCGGCAGGGAGGCCAGCAGGGTCTCCCGGTCGCCGTCGAACTGGTCGTCGTCATAGTGGGCGTGGGTGTCAAACAGCATAGGGGGCCTCTCAATCCAGGCGGACCCGGCCCAGTCGGGCGTCGGCCACATACTCGCTTTTCAGCTGGCGCAGCCGGTCCATGTGGGGGGCGCGCAGGTGGGCCTGCTGCTGTTCCTCCGTCTGCCACTGCTCCACCAGGAGAATCTCGTCCTCATTCTGGACGGACAGGAAATAGTCATACCGCAGGCAGCCGTCCTCCCGGCGGATGGCGTCGATGACGCCATGGGTGGTCAGCTGGCGCAGGAAGGTCTCCCGGCAGCCGGGCTTGGCCAGATAGCGCACATACAGAGTCAGGGTGTTTTCCATGGTGATTTCTCCTTTATGAATAGCGCCGGTCCAGAATTTCGATCATGGCGGCCATGGCGTTTTCCCGGCAGTCCGGCAGGATGTGGATCCCCGGCACCCGGTGCACCGCCGGAATGGCGTTTTCCGGGGCGAAGGCCATGCCGGCGTATTCCAGCATGGGGATGTCGTTGGCGTGGTCCCCCACGCAGCAGACGTTCTCCTGCCGAACGCCCAGAAGCTCCGCCAGGCGGCGGGCCATGCCGCCCTTGTTGGCTCCCCGGGCGGTGATCTCCAGCAGGTTCACAGCGGAGGCCACCACCTCGTACTCCCGGCTCCAGTCCTGGGCCCGGATGGCCTCCTCCAGCTGCCGCAGCCGCTGGGGCTCCTCCTCGAACAGCAGCTTGGAGATAGGCGACGGGGCCTGGTCCAGGCTGGCGATCTGCTGGGAGGGGGTGTGGGTCAGGTGCAGGTGGCGGGCGGTGATCTCGTTGGGATTCACCACATGGATGGAGTTGTCGTCGTGATAAATCTCGAAGGTCAGGCCCGGCATCAGCTGGGACAGCTGCCGCACATGATCCCGGATGCACTCCGGCAGAAAGGCGGTGCGCAGATACCGCCCCGCCGGGAAGTCGTAGATGGCCGCGCCGTTGAACAGCACCGTGGGGCCGTTCATGGGCACGCCGTCCATAACGCTGGCGAAGGAGGGCAGGGCCCGGCCGGTGGCCACGGAAAATGTCCCGCCCTGGGCCATAAAATACTCGATGGCGTCCCGGTTTTCCCGGGATATGGCCGGGACGGGCCCGCCGCTGCGCAGGGCCCCCTCGGTATACACCATGGTGTTGTCAAAATCGCTGGCGATGAGCACGCCGTCAAACTTTCCCACGGCTCAGCCCTCCGATGCCGGGGAGCTGCCGCCGCTTCTGCGGCGTCCGCCCCGGTGCCGGGGACGGCGGCGGGGCTGGGTCCCCTCCTGGGCCGCGCCCTCGCCTGCGGGCTTCTGGGGCGGCTTGGGGGCGGCGGGCTTGGGGGGATTCTTGGCCGCCTGGGGACGGCTGCCGCCCTCCTGGGGCCGGTCGCCGGACTTGCGGCGGCGGCTGCGGGGCTTTTCGTCAGTCTTGGGGGCCTCCGGGCGCTTTTTCTCCGTCTGGCGGGGCTTTTCGGTCTTTTCCGGGGCCTTTTCCCCGGCCTGCTGGGGACGGCTGCCGCCCTTTCTGCGGCGGTCGTTCCGGCGGCGGGGAGGACGCTCCTCCCGGGCGGGGGCGTCGGGGTCAAAGTCCGCGATGACCAAAGGCATGGGGACCTCCTCCTCGGGCCGCTCCTCCACATACCGCTCGGGCCGCTCTGTGGGGATCTCAATGCCCTCACGGCTGCCCTTGCCGTTGCGCAGGACGCAGATCTCGCAGTTGTGGTAGCACTTCTGGGTCTCCGGAGCACTGTCCAGGCTGACCTTTACGGTTTCCCGCAGCAGGTCCACGGCTTTTACATTGCCGGGGCCGTCGGGGGTCTGGACAAAGGAGTCGTTTTTGGGCATGCGCTTCAGGGCGTCCTCATAGGCGTCCTGCTCGTATTTCAGGCAGCACATCAGCCGCCCACAGGTGCCGGAGATTTTGGTGGGGTTCAGGGACAGGCTCTGGGTCTTGGCCATTTTGATGGACACCGGCACAAAGTCATCCAGAAACTGGGCGCAGCAGAAGGGCCGGCCGCAGATGCCCAGTCCCCCCAGCATCTTGGCCTCGTCCCGGACGCCGATCTGCCGCAACTCGATGCGGGCCCGGAACACGGAGGCCAGGTCCTTTACCAGCTCCCGGAAGTCCACCCGCCCGTCGGCGGTGAAGAAGAACAGGATCTTGTTCCCCTCGAAGCTGCACTCCACCCGCACCAGCTTCATCTCCAGCTTGTGCTGGAGAATCTTCTTCTGGCAGATGTCGAAGGCCTCCTTTTCCCGGGCGCGGTTGTGGGCCGCTGTGCGGCGGTCGTTCTCCGTGGCCACCCGGACCATGGGCCGCAGGGGCTGGATGACGCAGCAGTCGTCCACCGGGTGGTTGCCCATGGTACACTGGGCGTATTCCAGGCCCTGGGCCGTCTCCACGATGACGTGGTCCCCGGTCTGTACCTGCACGTCGCCGGGGTCAAAGAAGTAGGTTTTGCATCCGCTGCGGAAGCGGACGCTGATCACAGTTGTCATATATTTCGATTCCTTTCCGTGTATGTCAAAGCAGCTTTTCCCACCCGGCGCACAGGGCCCCCAGCACATGGCCCACGCCCACGTTATAGCGGCACTCCAGGCAATAGCGCTTCATCAGCTCCGTCAGGCCCCGGAGCTGCCGGACGGTAAGGCCCCGGCGCAGCTCCTCCGCCCCGGGGATATCCGCCGGGTCCGGCTTTCCATAGGCGGCCAGCAGGGCCTCGGCGGCGGCGCGCCATCCGGCCTCCAGCAGCTGCTGCAGCTGCTCCCGCTTCAGGCGCTTGTTCTCCAGCCCCACTAGGTATTGGCTCACCGGCAGCAGCTGTCCGCTGGCAAAGGCCCGGCACAGGTCCCGGGCGGTGTCGTCCCGGGCGTCCTCGTCCCCGCCCCGGAGCTTCCACTCCACGCAGCGGGAGCGGATGGTGGGCAGCAGGGTCGCCGCCGTTTCCGTGCAGAACAGGAAGGCCGCATAGGGCGGACCCTCCTCCACCAGCTTCAGCAGCACGTTCTGGTCCCGCTGGTTCAGGGCGTCGCAGTCCGGGAAGATATACACCTTGGCGGCCCCGTCGTTGGGCCGGATATAGGCGTCCTGCCGCAGGCTTCGCAGCAGGTCCACCGGCAGCTCCCGGTGGTCGGGGTCCTGCACCGTCTGCACGTCCGGGTGGATGTCCTCCATCACCTTGCGGCACTGGCGGCATTGCAGGCAGGGCCGCCCCCCCTCCGCCTGGCACTCCATGGCGGCGGCGGCGAAGCGGGCGGCGGCCATGCGGTCCCCGCTGCCGGAGAAAATGATGGCATGGGGCAATGCGCCGCCCTGGGCGGCCCGGCGCAGGCGGCGGGCCAATGTGCTGTTTTCCGGCAGAAGCTGCCCCATGGTCCACCCTCCCTTCCATGGCCGCTGTGATGGTCATACGAACCGATTCTATAAGTATAACACACCCCCGGGTTCCTCCGCAAGGCGCAGGCGCGGCTTTTCCGCAAAAAATAGTTTCCTGTCGGGAGAATATTCCCGGTAATTTTCGGCCATAATGGCAAAAAGATTCCTTTTTGCGAAAATGTTCTTGCTTTTGGCGGGAGATATGCCTATAATGAGGTGTTCGTAATTTTATTGATATACGGAGGGAACTAAATGAGTAAGAAGTATTGCTATCTCTTTACCGAGGGCAACGCCAAAATGCGCGAGCTGCTGGGCGGTAAGGGCGCCAATCTGGCCGAGATGACCAACATCGGCCTGCCCGTGCCCCAGGGCTTCACCATCACCACCGAGGCCTGCACCCAGTACTATGAGGACGGCCAGAAGATCAATGACGGCATCTTTGCCGAGATCATGGAATACATCGAGAAGATGGAGAAGATCACCGGTAAGAAGTTCGGCGATCACGAGAATCCCCTGCTGGTCTCCGTCCGCTCCGGCGCCCGGGCCTCCATGCCCGGCATGATGGACACCATCCTGAACCTGGGCCTGAATGAGGACGTGGTGGACGTTATTGCTAAGAAGTCCAACAACCCCCGCTGGGCCTGGGACTGCTACCGCCGCTTTATCCAGATGTACTCCGACGTAGTCATGGAGGTGGGCAAGAAGTATTTCGAGCAGCTCATCGACGAGATGAAGGAGAAGAAGGGCGTCACCCAGGACGTGGAGCTCACCGCCGAGGATCTGAAGGAGCTGGCCGGTCAGTTCAAGGCCGAGTACAAGTCCAAGATCGGCGAGGACTTCCCCTCTGACCCCAAGGAGCAGCTCATCGGCGCCATCAAGGCCGTGTTCCGCAGCTGGGACAACCCCCGCGCCAACGTGTATCGCCGTGACAACGACATCCCCTATTCCTGGGGCACCGCCGTCAACGTGCAGTCCATGGCCTTCGGCAACATGGGCGACGACTGCGGCACCGGCGTGGCCTTTACCCGCAACCCCGCCACCGGCGAGAAGAAGCTCATGGGCGAGTTCCTGACCAACGCCCAGGGCGAGGACGTGGTGGCCGGCGTGCGCACCCCCATGCCCATTGACCAGATGGCCGAGAAGTTCCCCGAGGCCTATGCCCAGTTCGTGGACGTGTGCAAGACCCTGGAGGATCACTATCGCGATATGCAGGATATGGAGTTCACCGTGGAGCATGGCCAGCTGTACATGCTCCAGACCCGCAACGGCAAGCGCACCGCTCCCGCCGCCCTGAAGATTGCCTGCGACCTGGTGGACGAGGGCATGATCTCCGAGCAGCAGGCTGTTGCCATGATCGACCCCCGGAACCTGGATACGCTGCTGCATCCCCAGTTTGACCCCGCCGCGCTGAAGGCCGCCGCCCCTGTGGGCAAGGCTCTGCCCGCCTCTCCCGGCGCCGCCTGCGGCAAGATCGTCTACTCCGCCGAGGACGCCAAGGAATGGGCTGCCCGGGGCGAGAAGGTGGTCCTGGTCCGTCTGGAAACCTCTCCCGAGGATATCGAGGGCATGAAGGCCGCTCAGGGCATCCTGACCGTTCGCGGCGGCATGACCTCTCACGCCGCCGTTGTGGCCCGCGGCATGGGCAAGTGCTGCGTCTCCGGCTGCGGCGCCATCGTCATGGACGAGGAGAACAAGCAGTTCACCCTGGCTGGTAAGACCTATCACGAGGGCGACTGGCTGAGCCTGGACGGCTCCACCGGCAGCATCTACGACGGCGCTATGCCCACCGTGGACGCCAGCGTGGGCGGCGACTTCGGCCGCATCATGGCCTGGGCCGATAAGTATCGCCGGCTGCAGGTCCGCACCAATGCCGACACCCCCCACGATGCCGCCAAGGCCCGTGAGCTGGGCGCCCAGGGCATCGGCCTGTGCCGCACCGAGCACATGTTCTTCGAGGGCGACCGCATCGCCGCCATCCGTGAGATGATCTGCTCCGACACCGTGGAGCAGCGCGAAAAGGCCCTGGCCAAGCTCCTGCCCATGCAGCAGGGCGACTTCGAGGGCATCTATGAGGCCATGGAGGGCTGCCCCGTGACCATCCGCTTCCTGGATCCCCCTCTGCACGAGTTCGTTCCCACCGAGGAGGCCGACATCGAGCTGCTGGCCAAGGATATGGGCAAGACCGTGGCCGAGATCAAGGCCATCATCGCCTCCCTGCATGAGTTTAACCCCATGATGGGCCACCGCGGCTGCCGTCTGGCCGTGACCTTCCCCGAGATCGCCGTGATGCAGACCCGTGCCGTGATCCGGGCCGCCATCAACGTGCAGAAGCGTCACCCCGAGTGGAACATGGTTCCCGAGATCATGATCCCCCTGGTGGGCGAGGTGAAGGAGCTGAAGTATGTCAAGAACGTCGTGGTCAAGACCGCTGACGAGGAGCTGGCCGCCGCCGGTGTGGAGATGAAGTACCTGGTGGGCACCATGATCGAGATCCCCCGCGCGGCCCTGACCGCCGACGAGATCGCCACCGAGGCCGAGTTCTTCTCCTTCGGTACCAACGACCTGACCCAGATGACCTTCGGCTTCAGCCGCGACGACGCCGGCAAGTTCCTGGGCGCTTACTATGACAAGAAGATCTATGAGAACGATCCCTTTGCCAAGCTGGACCAGGTCGGCGTGGGCAAGCTGGTGAAGATGGCTGCCAAGATGGGCCGCGAGACCCGTCCCGACCTGCACCTGGGCATCTGCGGCGAGCACGGCGGCGATCCCAGCAGCGTGGAGTTCTGCCACAAGGTGGGCCTGGACTATGTGTCCTGCTCCCCCTTCCGTGTGCCCATCGCCCGTCTGGCCGCCGCACAGGCTGCCATCAAGGAACAGCAGAACTGAACTGCGCCTGAGGGCATAGAGGACAACGCATAAATGGAACGGACACACCGTCTCCACGAGGCGGTGTGTCCGTTTTTGCATCATATGTTGCTGATTTTCGACAATATATTACGCCTTCACGCTTTCGGCCAGCTGCGCGGCCATGCGCTCCAGGTCCTCCTGCTGCCCCTGGCGCAGGGCGGAGCGGAGGGTCACGGTGTCCGCCGCCGTCTCCCAGTTCAGGGGCTCCAGCAGCTTCTGCATCCCCCGGGCGCTGGTGGGGGCCCAGGAGCCGTTTTCGATATACGCCGCCCGGCGGCCCTTGAGGCCGTGGGCCGTCAGGTCGTGCAGCAGGTTCTCCATGGTGACGAACACGCCGCCGTTATAGGTGGGAGCCGCCAGCACCACATGGCTGAACCGGAAGGCCGCCGCCAGGATATAGGACGCCGGGGTGACGGAGGTGTCGAACATCTCCACCTGCACCCCCTGCTCCCGCAGGCGGCAGGCCAGGATGTTGGCGGCGTTCTCCGTGCCGCCGTAGACGGAGGCATAGGCGATGACCACGCCCCGCTGCTCCGGCTCATACCGGCTCCACAGGTCGTATTTGCCCAGGATGTACCCCAGATCCTGCCGCCACACGAAGCCGTGGAGGGGCAGCAGCATCTGAATGTCCAGCCCGGCGGCCTTTTTCAGCACCGCCTGGACCTGGGTCCCGTATTTGCCCACGATGTTGGTGTAATATCGCCGGGCCTCGTTCAGATAGTCCCGGTCGAAGTTCACCTCGTCGGCGAACAGCGCGCCGTTCAAAGCACCAAAGGTGCCGAAGGCGTCCGCCGTCAGCAGGAGCTTGTCCGTCTCGTCATAGGTCATCAGCACCTCCGGCCAGTGGACCATAGGCGCGGCCACAAAATGCAGGGTGTGCCGCCCGGTGCAGAGGGTGTCCCCCTCCTTCACCACGCTGATGCGGCCCTCGTACCCGGGGCCGAAGAACTGGGCCAGCATATTCCTGGCGGCGGCGGAGCACACCACGGTGGTCTCCGGGTGCCGGGTCAGCAGGTCCCGGATATCGGCGGCGTGGTCCGGCTCCATGTGCTGCACCACCAGGTAATCCAGGGCCCGGCCTCCCAGCCCGTGGGCCACGTTTTCCAGAAAGCTGCGGCACACGGAGGCGTCGGCGGTGTCGAACAGCACCGTTTTCCCGTCCATCAGCAGATAGCTGTTGAAGGAGATGCCCCGGGGCACGTCATAGACGCCCTCGAACATAGCCAGGCGGCGGCCGTCGGCCCCCACCCAGGTGTAATCGTCATTGACCTTTCTTGTGCAGAACATCAGAAAACCCCTCTTTCCCTATTTTATCCGTTCTATTATAGCCTCTTTCCGGCAAAAATTCTGTGTTATATGCAACACTTTCGCAAAAAATGCGCCCCGGTGGGACACGTTGCTCTGTCAAAATAGCCTCGCAGAGTTTGCCGCCCGCAGGCGGCAAATGAAATGCAATCCATTTTCGCCCGGGGCGTGTACCTGGGCGAAAATACTTCTCAGTCTGCAAGTGTGGAATTTGTTCGCTTTCAGCGAACAAATTATGCGCGCGGCAGGCTGCAAGCCTTTTGTCCCAAAAGGGCTTTGCCCTTTTGGGACAGCCTGAAAAATGCGCCCCGGCGGGGCGCATTTTTCAGGCTTCGTTCAGGTCGATGATAACGTGGCACGCCGTCCGCAGCGCATCCTCCACATACGCCGCGTCCTCCTCCGGCAGGGTCACATTCTCCGGATAGTACAGTTGGATGATGTACTCGCTGCCGTCGATACACAGCTGCGCCATATAGAACCCCTGGTTCCGGAACAGGTACACCGGCACATAGCGGTACACGTCCCACGGGGACGGCAGATCCCCCACAACGCCGGTGACTCCCACGGAGACCTCTGCGTTGAAGGCAACGCCGCCGCGCTCCATGGTGCCGGATATGGCAAAGCCGCTGACCTTGGCCAGCCGGGAGGGGCCGTCCATCCGGAGCTGACGCTCCGTCACCGTCCACGGCAGCAGTTTTTCCCCGGGAACCCGGATATCCGTTTTCTTTTCCACCGTGTCCCGCAGCTGCTCATAGCTTTTCGCCGGTTTCATCCGGGTGGGATTCACCGGCCAGACCATAACGGCGTACACGATCACGCCCACCATGGCCAGCAGCACCACCAGCAGGACGATTTTTGCAGCTTTTTTCATGGCAGGACTCCTTTCCCGTTACGAATACAGGTCAATGATGTCGTGGCAGGCGGCCAGCAGCAGACCGTCGAAATAGTCGGTCACGTCCTGGGACGCATCCTCCGGGAGGTACACCCGCGCGGAGTATTCATTGCCCCGGATATTGAATATGTACAGCATCGCCTGCTCTCCCGTGGACCGGCAAATGGGTACCGTCCGGTAATTTTCCAGCAGCGGTATTTCCCCGGAAACAGAGGAGTGGTCCTCCAGGCCCACCAGCTCCACAAAGCAGGACGCATCGCCCCGGGACACATGGCCGCTGATCAGGAAGCCTCGGGCCTTGCTGGTTCTGCCGCGTCCGTCCAGCTCCTCCCCATAGGTCACATCGTGCCAGGGCAGAATATCCTCCGGCGGCGCCAGCAGCTCGGTCTGCGCCAGGTCCTCCCGCAGCTGCGCGTAGCTATCCACGTTTTTCTTGGGTTGGGGATATATCGGCCAGGTCAGCACAGTATACACGATGCCGCCCACAAGAGCCAGCAGCAC
>OINC01000166.1_pt1 | contig 11005 bp, 6 predicted proteins | sample 1585151 | NCBI WGS metagenome assembly OINC01 (sample SAMN02674597, study PRJEB24791) | human gut metagenome, SKBSTL013 | isolation source: stool | host: Homo sapiens | place: USA
ATCGTAATGAGTGTGCAAAGAAAACAGAGTTTGAGAGAACTCAGCTTGTAAAAGATAAAACAGGTGTGAGAATCCAGGGACTTGAGGGAATCAACCCGGTTAACGGTAAGAAAATCCCGATCTACATTGCTGACTATGTAATGATGGGATATGGTACAGGTGCTATCATGGCAGTACCTGCTCATGACCAGCGTGACTATGATTTCGCGAAGAAATTCGGCATCGACATTATCGAAGTTATCAAAGGCGGAGATATTTCCAAAGAAGCCTATACAGGCGACGGCGAAATGGTAAACTCCGATTTCCTGAACGGATATGCAAAGAAGAAAGATTCTATTGAGCGTATGTTGGAAGAACTGGAGAAAAAAGGAATCGGTAAAGCCGGTGTTCAGTATAAGATGAAAGACTGGGCATTCAACCGCCAGAGATACTGGGGTGAGCCAATCCCGCTTATCCACTGCCCGAACTGCGGTGTTGTGGCAGTTCCGGAGAACGAACTTCCGCTGCGTCTGCCGGATGTAAAGGACTTCGAGCCGGGTGAAGACGGACAGTCCCCACTTGCAAAGATTGATTCTTTTGTAAACTGCACATGCCCGAAATGCGGTGCTGCAGCGAAACGTGAGACAGATACCATGCCTCAGTGGGCAGGATCTTCCTGGTATTTCTTAAGATACACAGATCCGCACAATGCAAATGCACTGGCTGATATGGACAAACTGAAATACTGGATGCCTGTTGACTGGGACAATGGTGGTATGGAGCATGTTACCAGACATATGATCTACTCCAGATTCTGGCATCATTTCCTGTATGATCTGGGTGTTGTAAATACACCAGAACCGTACGCAAAGCGTTCCATCCAGGGTCTGATTCTTGGACCAGATGGAGACAAGATGAGTAAATCCAAGGGAAATGTTCTCTATGCAGATGAACTCGTTGATTTCTTTGGAGTAGATGCAGTTCGTTACTTTGTACTGCATGAAATGCCATTCGAGAATGACGGTGTTATTTCCTGGGAACTGATGGTAGAGCGTTTGAACTCCGACCTTGCCAATACACTTGGAAACCTTGTAAACAGAACTGTTTCCATGACAAACAAATACTTCGGCGGAACAGTAGAAGATAAGGGTGTTGTAGAAGATGTAGATGCAGAACTGAAAGCAGTTGTAGAGAATGCTTCTAAAGCAGTTGATGCTAAGATGGCAGACCTCCGTGTTGCCGATGCGATTACAGAAATCTTCAATCTGTTCAAACGCTGCAATAAATATATTGATGAGACAACTCCTTGGGTACTCGGAAAAGATGAATCCAAGAAGGATCGCCTTTCTACAGTACTTTGGAATCTGATCCAGAGCATTTCTGAAGGTGCAAGACTTCTTGAATCCTTTATGCCTTCTACAAGTAAGAAGATCCTTGAGCAGCTTGGTAACGGACATGTAACAGAGAAACCGGAGATCCTGTTCCAGCGAATGGATCTCGAAGAGGTTATGAAGAAAGTTGAAGAACTTCATCCGAAGGTAGAAGAAAAGAAAGAGGAAGAAGCTGTTATCGACATTGAGCCGAAAGATGAGATCACATTTGAGCAGTTCGGAGCAATGCAGTTCCAGGTTGGAGAGATCATTGCATGTGAGGCTGTAAAGAAATCCAAAAAGCTTCTCTGCTCTCAGGTAAAAGTTGGAAGCCAGGTAAAACAGATCGTATCCGGAATCAAAGCACATTACACACCGGAAGAAATGGTTGGTAAGAAAGTTATGGTTCTTGTAAACCTGAAACCTGCGAAGCTGGCAGGCGTACTTTCAGAGGGGATGTTGCTTTGTGCAGAAGATGCAGAAGGTAACCTTGCACTGATGACACCGGAAAAAGAAATGCCGGCTGGAGCAGAAATCTGTTAATTGAAATGTTTGAAAATTCAGACAATTACAACTAAAGCAGATAATAAATAAAAAATATAAAAAAATCAAATGAATATATTGACAAATTAGACGCCGAATGTTATTATATAACCATCAAAGAGAGAAAGAAATCTCCCAAAGATATTTAACTAAGAAGGCAAAAGTAACAGATGCCTGATTAGATTAAAAATACAAGTTCAACAGGAGGTCAGTCCCATGGACAGTATAGTTTCAGATTTTTATCAATATGTCAGTGGTATGATGAGTGAAGGTTCCTGTGAAGAAAGAGACCTTTGCCAAGCGTAAAAGTCCAGTAGAAAGAAAAGAAGATCAAAGATCGGAGAGTACGGAAACTGGAAGCAAAGAGAAAAAGATGAATCACTCATAGATGTATTGAATAAAAATACCGCATATAACATAGAATGAAAAATGTGTAAAGAAACATTGAAAGGACATGTTATAATCTCAGATTTGTTATAAAAGCAGGAATGACTTGACAGAAGATTTAATACATAAAGTATTGAATGGATATGAAAATCATTCAGGTGATAAAATAACAGACGACAAAGGTCTCACAGGAACGTAGAATCGCGAATAATCTCCGATACAAAATATAAAATTATAATAATAATACAATTAAATAACACTAAAAATGCACTTTCAAAAGGAATTGAAGGTGCATTTTTTTGACATTACAGACCTCATATGGTAGAATAATGAAAGAGTATCGGCTAGTGCCTAATGGACACATTCAGACCAAAACTAATATTTCAATGACAATGAGGTGAGTACAGTGGATAAGTATGAATATAAGTTAAAGACAGAAGAGATGCTGGAACTTATGGAAGATGGAGAATACAGAAAAGCAGCGGCAGCAGCAGATCTGATTGACTGGAAGCGTGTCCGTAACGCAGGGATGCTGATGAATGTCAGTGATATTTATGAGAAAACAAAAGAGTATCAGAAGAGCTATGATGTGATGAATCTTGCATATCGCCGTTCTGAAGGAAGCCGCAAGGTGATCTATAAGTTATGTTCTCTTGCAATTAAGACAAAGAATATAGATGAAGCAATTGACTATTATGACGAATTTATCCAGATTGCACCGAAAGATCCGAACAGGCATATCCTTAGATATCAGATCTTAAGAGCGCAGAGAGCGCCGATCGAACAGCAGATTGAGGCTCTGGAGGAATTTAAGAAGGCAGAATATATTGAAGAGTGGGCTTATGAACTGGCGAAGCTTTATCGCGAAGCAGGTATGATGACAGAATGTCTGGAAGAGTGTGATGATCTGATCCTCTGGTTCAGCGAGGGTAAGTATGTTTATAAGGCAATGGAACTGAAGATGCAGTATAAGCCATTGTCACCATCGCAGCAGCAGAAATATGATCACAGATATGAGAAGCTTTCTTCAGAGACAGAAGAAATACCGGATCTGACTTCCTATTTAGGAGAAGACGAGGAAAAAGATTCTGCGTCAGAAGGAGCCGAAGCACTTGGAGATACAAGATCAATCGGGCTGACAGAACAGCCGGTGATGGAGAACGACAGTACTTCCGATGTGATTGACACGGATGCGGTTACTTTGGAAGCAACAGAAGAGCCGGATGCCGAAGTAGAAAATCCGGAAGAAGCAGGAGTAGAAACAGCAGAAGTTATAGAAGTTTCCGAGGATGAGTCAGAAGTTCAGCCGGCAACGGTAGAGACAAGTGGAGATAAGAGAACACTTAGCAAAGATACTGCTTCCATACCGATTGTCAGTAAGAATCCGGTAAAACCAGTCAAGAAGAAACTTGGAGATACGATGCGGTTAGATGAAGCTCTGCAGCAATTACTCAATCCGAAACCGGAAGTTCAGGCAGAACCGGGAGAAGAAGTCGAACCGGATATGACAGATCTGGAAGAGGATATTGCAGCAATTGAGGATGTAGAAGATCTTGAGATCGTGAATCAACTGACAGAAGAGAAGAAAGCTGAGGAAGCCAATAAAGAACGAGTAGTTCCATCAGGGATGAAAGAACTGATACCGGAACCGGAGACAGAAGAAGAGCTTATAGAACAGGCAGTGGAGGAGACTTCAGAAGATGTCCCAGAAGATGCAGTTACTATAGAAGCAGGAGAAGCAGAACCGGAAGAAGTTCTTGAAGTAGAAGAGGCAGAACCGGAAGAGGAAGAAATTCTTGAAGTAGAAGAGGCAGAACCGGAAGAGGAAGAAATCCTTGAAGTAGAAGAAGCAGAACCAGAAGAGGAAGAAATCCTTGAAGCAGGGGAAGCAGAACCGGAAGAGGAAGAAATTCTTGAAATAGATGCAGCTGAGTCAGAAGATCTGACAGATGAATCAGAAGATTTGTCTGAGGTGGAGGAACTGATCTTAGAAACTGAAGTTGTCAATGATGAAGATGATTCAGAAGGAGCAGCAGTAAGAGAGACTATGGACAATAAAAATAATGAAGAACCAATTTTATCACCAGAGATACAGAAACTGATTGATGAGATTGAAGGTGTTATTCCGGAAGAGGAAGAAGTAGATGCAACAGTAAGTTCAGAAGAAGTTCTTGAGGTAGAAGAAGAACCACATGAAAATATGGGAGAGCTTGCGGATGATCTCAGACTCGGTGAGGATGAGTACGAAGATTATGATGCGTATGACTGGGATGATGCAGAAGAGTTTGACGAAGACGATATTTTAGATGATTATGAAGAGTCTGATGATGATTTGTTGGATGATTATGAAGAGTCTGATGACGATCTGCCGGATGATTATGAAGACGCTGATGATGATCTGTTCAGTGAGGAAGAAGAATATGAAGATCTGGATGCCTATGGTTATGAAGAAGACGATGAGGATGATGAAGTAATCAATCCAAGAGATCTTTTCACAGCGGAAGATAAGGTTTCAGATGAAGATCTTCTTAGTCTGAATTCTTATGAAGAAGTGCCAAATTTTGAAGATGAATTCAGCGTGAATCCAGCGCATAGTGAGGAACCGGATGACAGAGAGATTCCGGATGAAGATGACGGAATTGATATCATGTCTGCGACGACACCATTGAGCCGTAAAGAGACTGCAAAATTGATCGCAACAGGTAAGACATCACCATTGCCATTAGATGAGATTGCAGATGCAATGTCTGATACAGGATTTATCGTGCATGGTCGTTATGATCTTGAAACACAGAGCGGAATTGGTACAAGAGCAGGACTTACAGAGGAACAGAAGAAACTCTTCTCTTATTTCGTACCTGTGCGTGGTATGAGTGAGCAGCTGGTAGATGTACTTGAGCAGGATAAGAACTGTACAAACCGCAAAGGAACTTCCAGAACAGGAAACCTTCTGATTATTGGAAATAAAGGAAATGGAAAGACAGTCCTTGCTGTTGATGTTGTAAAGGCAATTCAGAAGCAGCGTGACATCCGTCAGGGCAAGGTTGCGATTGTAACAGGAGAGTCACTGAATAAGAAGAGAATCGGAGACATTTTCCGTAAACTGTACGGCGGTGCACTGATCATTGAAAAAGCCGGACAGATGAACGAAAAAACACTCGCCAAGCTGAACAAAGCAATGGAGCAGGATACAGGAGAACTTTTGGTAGTTCTTGAAGAGCAGAGAAAACCACTGGACAGACTTCTTTCTTCCAACAGAGAATTCAGAAGAAAATTTACTTCCAGACTTGAAGTGCCGATCTTTATTAATGATGAGCTTGTAACATTTGGACAGACTTATGCTCAGGAGAATGGTTACAGAATCGATGAGATGGGAATTCTTGCACTGTACAGTAAGATTGATTCTTTACAGAGAGAAGATCATGCAGTAACAGTAGCAGAAGTGAAAGAAGTGATGGATGATGCGATCGCTCATTCACAGAAAGCTTCTGCAAAGAAGCTTGTGAAGAGAGTATTTGGAAAGAATACAGATTCTTCCGACAGGATTCTGCTTTCAGAGAAAGATTTCAACATTTAATGACATATATTTGTTAAGAATTAATAGACAGTCAGTAAAACGACTGTCTATTTTTGTGCAATAATACATTTTCTCTTTCTTTTTTATACAGTATCAAGTATAATAAAACTATAGTGTTCAAGGGGAGAATGAAACTTTGTTACCAATTGAAAGATTCGGTAATGTGCCTTGATCTATAAGAAATTGTATGGTTTTTAAATCATTACAATCAGGAATATATTTGAGCAGTGAGGTGGCTTTATGGTTAAGAAAAACAGCACGAAGACGAAAGTGCAGCCTTATGAGATCGGAGAACTTGACCATTATCTTTTTGGGCAGGGAAATCATTATGAGATTTATAAAAAGATGGGTGCCCATGAGGTGACAAAGAACGGAAAAAGAGGAGTATATTTTGCGGTATGGGCTCCTCATGCAGTAAACGTTTCTGTAATCGGAGAGTTTAATGACTGGGATGAGACGAAAGATAAGATGAAGAGAGGGGAGCCTCTCGGAATATACACATGCTTCGTTCCGGAGGCGAAGAAAGGGGATTTGTATAAGTTCTGTATAGAGACACAGGCAGGTGAGAAGATCTATAAAGCAGATCCATTTGCTAATTATGCAGAGCTCCGACCGGGAACAGCATCCAGAATTACAGACATTTCTAATCTGAACTGGTCAGACAGTAAGTGGATGACAGCTCGTGAGAAGTGGGATAACAAAGAAGAACCAGTGTCTATTTACGAAGTGCATATGGGTTCCTGGATGAGACATCCCGGAAGAGAAGATGAAGGATTCTATACATATCGTGAGTTTGCAGAAGCAATTACAAAGTATGTAAAAGAGATGGGATATACTCATGTTGAGTTGATGGGAATCGCAGAGCATCCGTTTGACGGTTCCTGGGGATATCAGGTAACCGGATATTATGCACCAACTTCACGCTATGGAACACCGGAAGATTTTGCATATATGGTAAATTATCTTCATAAGAATAATATCGGTGTTATTCTTGACTGGGTACCGGCGCATTTCCCGAAAGATGCACATGGTCTGGCAGATTTTGACGGAACACCGACATTCGAATATCCAGATCCGAGAAAGGGTGAGCATCCTGATTGGGGAACGAAGGTTTTCAATTATGAAAAACCGGAAGTTTCCAACTTCCTTCTGGCGAATGCATTGTTCTGGGTTGAACATTATCATGTAGACGGACTTCGTGTAGATGCAGTGGCATCTATGCTGTATCTGGACTACGGAAGAGAAGATGGACAGTGGATTCCGAATAAATTTGGCGGAAATGAGAATCTTGAGGCGATTGCATTCTTTAAACATCTGAATTCTGTAGTTTGCGGAAGAAATAAAGGCGTTATGATGATTGCAGAAGAGTCCACAGCATGGCCGAAGGTGACAGGATCTCCTGAGGATGACGGACTTGGATTTACTTTGAAGTGGAATATGGGATGGATGCATGACTTTACAGAATACATGAAACTGGATCCTTATTTCAGAAAAAATGCACATCATATGATGACATTTTCTATGGAATATGCATATTCAGAGAACTATATTCTTGTACTTTCTCATGATGAGGTTGTTCATCTGAAATGCTCCATGTTGAATAAGATGCCGGGAGAAGGATGGGATAAGTTCCGCAACCTGAAAGCGGCATATGCATTTATGATGGGACATCCTGGAAAGAAGCTTCTCTTTATGGGACAGGAGTTCGCACAGCTTCGTGAGTGGAGTGAAGAGAGAGAACTGGATTGGTTCCTTCTTGCAGAAGAACCACATCAGCAGATTCAGAACTGGTATAAAGATTTGCTTCATCTTTATAAGAAGAATAAGGCATTGTATGAGTTGGATAATGATCCGAAGGGATTTGACTGGATCAATAAGGATGATATCTTCCGGAGTATTTTCAGTTTCACAAGACATTCAAAGGATGGGAAGAAGAATCTGCTTTTTGTATGCAACTTTACACCGGTAGACAGACCGGATTACCGTGTTGGTGTTCCGAGAAGAAAGCAGTTTAAGCTTGTTCTTAACAGTGATGAGACAAAATACGGCGGATCAGGAGAAGAACGCCCATTGGTTTACAAGCCAGAGAAACAGGAATGTGATGGTCAGAAATATTCCTTTGCATATCCTCTTCCGGGATATGGTGTGGCAGTATTTGAGTATTAAGTTGTATAGTATAATGTTTTCCACGAATAGATGGAATAGGAATTAGACATACATTAATTTGCCCCTGCATAGATTGTAAAAAACAAACTATGCAGGGGCTTTTCTATGAGAGAATATATTGAGGAGCGTGCAGTGGAAATTGCAAATTATATTATAGAAAATAATGCGACAGTGAGACAGACAGCAAAACAGTTTCGGATTAGTAAGAGTACGGTGCATAAGGATGTTACAGAACGCTTGCTTCAGATCAATCCATCACTGGCTCATGAAACACGTAAGGTTTTAGACACCAACAAATCAGAACGTCACATCCGGGGAGGGCTCGCTACCAGAGAAAAATATTTACACTTGCATGCTTCCAATTATTGAAGTTAATGTTACAATAAAAGAGGATATTCAATCAGAAACACGGACATTGAGAGGAGACTGTTCAAATGCGGGTGGCAATCGTTGAAAGGGATGAAAAAGTATTAGAAGAACTGAAAAAAGGTTTAAAACGCGTAGATCCGAATTACGAGTTGGCGGGGATTGCAGGGAATGGACAGTCTGCATATGAGATGATAACAGTTATGCAGCCAAATCTTGTTATCATGGACATTGGGCTTCCGCGGATGAATGGGTTAAATCTTTTGAGAAAATTACGCACGGAAGGACGTGAGTTCCGTGTGATTATTATAACAAAGGATGAAGATTTTCAACAGGCAAAGCAGGCAATCGATCTGGGGGTGGACGGATATTTAGTACAGCCGTTCCGGCCGATGGAGCTTAAGAAGGCATTAAGCCGTATTCATGAAAAAATCAGGAATGAATATTGGATGCAGGCTTCTTTTACTGTTGAAAATGTTCTGTTAAGCTGTAGATATGGAGAAATTATATCGAATCAGAAGTTAAATGAAATGACTATCCGAAAATTTGGTTTTACAGCGGATGATCCGGGATATTTATTTACGGTTTCAATGGCAGACGAATACGAGGAGCAGAAGGAAAATATACGTGGATTTCTCGAAGAAATCTGTAGACGTGAGTGTGGATTTTCGGCATCTGTTATATGTTCGGATCGATGGAAACAGGTGTATCTGATCATTTACCAGGTACGTGAAGCAAGGAACTGGAAAGAATATTTTAAAAAAAATGTGGTTACTGGGTTATGTAGGAATTTTCCGGGGACAATTATTTGTGTATGGATAGAGACAAAACAGCTGACAAAGCTGGTAGATGCAATGATTCAGGCAGGAAGTCTCATGGAATGGAATCTTCTTCAGCCGCGAGGAGTTTTAATCTGTCAGCAGACAGTTGAGAAATTTGAAGCTGTTCCGGTGCGTTATCCGGTAGAATTAGAACAACGAATGCGAAAAATGATTTTCGATGAAAACAAGAAAGGAATTGCCAGACAATTTCAACTTGTTTGTGAGGAAATGAAAAGAGAAAAATATTTTCCAAAAGAAATAAAATACAGTATCATTCGTTTTTGCATGGCAGCTGGATTGAATTATAGAAATTATGGAGGGGAGATTGACGAAACAAAAATCCTGAGTCTTATGCAGCAGATTACCTATGCCATCAGCTGGAAACAGATAGAGAAAGCGATTCAAGGCTTGGAACGGATGATATCATATGAGCATAAATTTGAGCAGTACAGTACGCTTATCCAAAAAGCAATGGAAATTATAAGAAAAGAATATGACAGAGGTATTACATTGGAAGAAGCAGCGAGCCAGCTTTATGTATCAGAAGAATACCTGAGTTCTCAGTTTAAGAAGGAGACAGGATATAATTTTACAGAAACTGTGAGGAAATACAGGATAGAAAAAATAAAGGAGCTTCTTAGGACAACAAAATATAAGATGAATCAGATTGCGGGGCTTGTCGGTTACTCTGATCCCAAATATATGAGTAAGGTGTTTAAAGAGGAGGAAGGAATTTTACCGACGGAATACAGACGTAACTCCAATGGGATTTCATAATCAGGAGTAATTTCGTATTGCTTACAGAAAAAAGTAGAGAATAAGAGGCATATTTAATTAAAAAAATACACCTTTATAAAAAATTTCACCCTTTTAAATATGAAAAATGTGCTATGATACAAATGAAAAGTGAAAAGGATTTCATGGCCGTTAAGGCAGAAAGAGGTGAAAAGAATGAGTACAATGAACATTACTTTCAAACACCCAGATGAGATCATTGATTTCTTGAAAACAGTATGTAAATTTGACTTTAACATGGACATGAGAAGAGGACGGGCAGTAGTAGATGCGAAGTCATTACTTGGAATCATGAATCTGGGATTGAATAACGTGATTGAACTGCAGATGTATGCAGACGATTGCACAGAACTTGAAAGACAGCTAGAAAGATTTGCAGCATAAAATGGAACATAAAAATGGGATGTCGGGCATTTGTTCGGCATCTTTTTTGATATATTATACCCATAACAGTGGATACATAGAATGCGCACTGCGGTGTACGATGTAGGTGTCGCAAGCGACCACCGCAAGCGTAAGAGGGCGCCGAGGCACATTTTTTGTTCTGGATAGATCAGAAGGGGAATAATTACCGTGTATAGTAATAGAAATTGTGGATAAGATTTTATTTTACATAAACAAATACTTGTAAATCAATGCTTCCTCTACTATAATGAAGAACAGAAAAAGATATATAGATAAAGCAAGTAGTTTTGATTGGATTTTACAGGAGGGAAGATTTGAAGAAAGAATTAGTGATTGTCCTTGACTTTGGTGGACAGTATAACCAGCTGGTCGCAAGACGTGTCAGGGAGTGTAATGTATATTGTGAAATTTATTCATATAAGACAGATATTGAAAAAATCAAAGAGATGAATCCAAAAGGAATCATTCTCACAGGCGGACCGAACAGCTGTTATGAGCCGGATTCACCGACTTATTCAGAAGAACTGTTCAAGCTTGGAATTCCGGTTCTCGGACTTTGCTATGGCGCACAGCTGATGTCTCATGTACTTGGTGGA
>OINC01000177.1_pt1 | contig 10909 bp, 6 predicted proteins | sample 1585151 | NCBI WGS metagenome assembly OINC01 (sample SAMN02674597, study PRJEB24791) | human gut metagenome, SKBSTL013 | isolation source: stool | host: Homo sapiens | place: USA
CTTGAAACCCATCTCGGCAAAGAGGGCGATGTCCTCTTTATAATGGTGATACAGGTCAATGGCTTCATGGCTGGGATAATAGTGCTTGTCGTCGCACTCCAGCATTTCCAGCCGACCCAGCGCCACCGGGAAGCGGTCCGGGCCAAACGGGGTCACATCCACGGTGGCAAGGCCCTTGCCGCCTGCCTGCCATGCGCCCTCGCACTGGTTGGCAGCGGTGGCACCGCCCCACAGAAAATCTTTGGGAAAACTGCCCATATGTAAACCCTCCCTATTCTAATTTGTTGATTATAAGATACCGCACAATCGCCGGAATGTCCATGCCTACATTTTACAAAAAGGTGCTTCATTGTTGTGAAAGTACGACTTTTATCGTCAAATCGCCGAATTTTGATTCTATTTTTCGTACATTTTTCACGAGAAAAATGCAAAAACGGCCTGATTTTCCTTTCATTCTGTTTCTTTCAAACTGTCCGCAGACATGGTACAATAATCAGGTAAGATACACCGCCGCTTTTTCGGCATTGGAAAATGGAGTGTTTGATTATGACTGAGTTCAAGCCCATTAAAGAAGGCAAGGTTCGTGAGATCTATGATAACGGTGACAGCCTCATCATGGTTGCTACCGACCGCATTTCCGCGTTTGATGTCATCCTGAAAAACAAGGTCACCAAAAAGGGCACCGTGCTCACCCAGATGAGCAAGTTCTGGTTCGATTACACCCGCGATCTGCTGCCCAACCACATGCTGAGCGTGGATGTGCAGGATATGCCGGAGTTCTTCCGCCAGCCCCAGTTCACCGGCAACAGCATGATGTGCCGCAAGCTGACCATGCTGCCCATCGAGTGCATTGTGCGCGGCTACATTACCGGCAGCGGCTGGGCAAGCTACCAGAAGACTGGCAAGGTGTGCGGCATCCAGCTGCCCGAGGGTCTGCAGGAGTCCGATAAGCTGCCCGAGCCCATCTACACCCCCTCCACCAAGGCAGAGATCGGCGACCACGACGAGAACATCTCCTACGAGCAGAGCATCGACGTGCTGGAGAAGAAGTTCCCCGGTCACGGTCTGGAGTACGCCACTAAGCTGCGGGACTACACCATTGCCCTGTACAAGAAGTGCGCCGAGTATGCACTGTCCCGCGGCATCATCATTGCCGATACCAAGTTCGAGTTTGGTCTGGACGAGGACGGCAACGTGGTGCTGGGCGATGAGATGCTGACCCCGGACTCTTCCCGCTTCTGGCCGCTGGAGGGCTACGAGCCGGGTCACAGCCAGCCCTCCTTCGACAAGCAGTTCGTCCGCGACTGGCTGAAGGCCAACCCCGACAGCAACTACGACCTGCCGCAGGATGTCATTGACAAGACCATTGCCAAGTATCTGGAGGCCTATGAGCTGCTGACCGGCAAAAAGCTGTAAGCGTATCCCGTATCCATAAAAACCAAGGCCGCTGCGGAAAATTTTCCGCAGCGGCCTTTTTTGCTCCCCGCCCTCTTGACAAGGGGCGGGGAGATGGGTAATATATGTATCGTATCAAACAGTTTCACATCGAACAATTTGAACAGAGGAAAAAACATTATGTGTACACAGCACCCTATTGAAGAGCCCTGCAAGCTGGACCCGCCGTGGGAAGGGCCGCAGGTCATCCCCGCCCAGCTGCACCGGGTGGATAACCTGATCTTCCGCAGGCTGAACCAGTTTTCCCGCGCCAACGGGGTAGAGCAGACCACCCCCATGCACGGGTGGATCATCGAGTATCTCTACCGCCACCGGGACGAGCCGGTATTCCAGCGGGACATCGAGCGGGAGTTTTCCATCACCCGCTCCACGGTGACGAACATTTTGCAGCTGATGGAGCGCAAGGGCTACATCCAGCGGCTGAGCGTGCCGCAGGACGCCCGGCTCAAGCAGCTGGTGCTGACCGAGGAGGGCATCCAACGGCACGAAAAGACCCTGCTGTCCTTCCACCAGACCGACGACTATGTGGCCGGACTGCTGACCGAGGAGGAGAACGCAGAACTGCTGCGGCTGCTGAACAAGCTGCGGGAAGCACTGAAATAACGATCTTTTCCGTCAAAGCGCCGAAAAAGGACTTGTTAAATTAGCAATTATGAACATTTTACGAAACGTCTTGACATTTAAATTGTTTTGTATAAAATTGTTTTGTACCAAACAAATAAAATTAACAGGAGGGAACTCAGATGATCAAAAAGCTTGTGTCGTATCTGGGCGAGTATAAAGCCGCCTCGATCAAGACACCGCTCTTTGCTGCGCTGGAAGCCATTATGGATGTGCTGCTGCCCACCATCATGGCCTTTATCATCGACCAGGGCATTGAAAAGGGCGATATGAACGCCATCATCCGCTACGGCCTGCTTACCTTTCTGGTGGCAGCCATTGCGCTGGTGCTGGGCGTGCTGGCGGGCAAGTACGCCGCCGAGGCATCCACCGGCTTTGCCGGAAATCTGCGCGATGCCATGTATGAAAATATCCAGCATTATTCTTTTTCCAACATCGACAAATTCTCCACGGCAGGTCTTGTCACCCGCATGACCACCGACGTGACCAACGTGCAGAACGCCTTCCAGATGATTTTGCGCATGTGCGTGCGCGCCCCGGTGCATCTGGTGTTTGCAATGTTCATGGCTGTGGTCATCGGTGGCCCGCTGTCGCTGGTGTTCGTGGTGGCAGTGGCCTTTCTGGTGGCGGTGCTGGCTGCCATCATGATCCCCACCTTCCGCATCTTTGACCGTGTATTCAAGAACTACGATAACCTCAACGCCTCGGTGCAGGAGAATGTCTCTGCCATCCGCGTGGTCAAGAGCTTTGTGCGCGAGGGCTTCGAAAACGAAAAATACACTGCCGCCTGCGAGAGCCTGTACAAGCAGTTCGTCAACGCCGAAAGCCGCCTGAGCTTCAATAACCCCGCCATGCTGGTGGCGGTGTACGGCTGCAACATCGCGCTGAGCTGGTTCGGCGCAAAATATGTGCTGCACGGTGCCATTACCACCGGCCAGCTGAACGCCCTGTTCGGCTATATCATGAACATCCTTATGGCACTGATGATGCTGAGCACGGCCTTTGTCATGATCGCTATGTCTGCCGCCTCTGCCAAGCGTATCGTGGAGGTGCTGGACGAGCACACCGACCTGCCCCCGGCAAAGCAGCCGGTGCAGCAGGTGGCAGACGGCAGCATCCAGTTCGACCACGTTACCTTCAAGTATAAGCACGGCAGCGGTCAGCCGGTGCTGAACGATATCAGCTTTACCATCCGGCCCGGCGAGACGCTGGGCATCATCGGCGGCACCGGCAGCGCAAAATCCAGTCTGGTGCAGCTGATCCCCCGCCTGTACGATGCCGAAAGCGGTACCGTGCGGGTAGGCGGTGTGGATGTGCGGGATTACAACCTGGACGTCCTGCGCCACGAAGTGTCCATGGTGCTGCAGAAGAACGTGCTGTTCAGCGGCACCATCCTCGACAACCTGCGCTGGGGCGATGCGAACGCCAGCGAGGAAGAGTGCATCCGCATGGCAAAGCTGGCCTGCGCGGATGAGTTCATCCAGCGCTTCCCGGATAAGTACAATACATGGATCGAGCAGGGCGGCTCCAACGTATCCGGCGGCCAGAAGCAGCGCCTGACCATCGCCCGCGCCCTGCTGCGCAAGCCTAAGGTGCTGATTTTGGACGACTCCACCAGCGCCGTGGATACCGCGACCGATGCCAAGATCCGCAAGGCCTTCCGGGAGGAGATCCCCGGCACGACCAAGATCATCATTGCACAGCGCATCTCCTCGGTGCAGGATGCAGACCGCATTCTGGTGCTGGAGAACGGCCAGATCAACGGTCTGGGCACCCACGCAGAGCTGCTGGCGACCAATGCCATCTATCAGGAGGTCTACAACAGCCAGACGCAGGGCGGCGGCGATTTTGACAAGCAGGGAGGTGCGCAGTAATGGCAGTAAAAGAAGTACATGGCCCCGGCCCGCGGGGCGCACGGGGGCCGCGCCCCAAGGTGGAAAACCCGGGCAAGCTGCTGAAGCGCATTATGGATGAGGTGTTCCGCAACTATCTGCCCCACTGCATCCTTGTGCTTGTCTGCATCGTGGTCAGCGCGCTGGCCAATGTGCAGGCCAGCCTGTTCTTGCAGACTTTGATGGACGATTACATCGTGCCCATGACCCGCCAGCAGAACCCCAGCTTTGCACCGCTGGCCGGTGCACTGGTGCGGATGTGCTGCATCTACCTTGTGGGTATTCTGGCCGCATGGGCCAACGCCCGCATCATGGTCAACGTAACGCAGGGCACGCTGCGCAATTTGCGCACCAAGCTGTTCACCCACATGGAAAGCCTGCCCATCCGGTATTTTGACACCCATCCCCATGGCGATATCATGTCCGTGTACACCAACGATGTGGATACCCTGCGCCAGATGCTCAGCCAGAGCATCCCGCAGCTGGTGTCCAGCGTCATCACCATCGTATCCGTGTTCTTCAGTATGTGCATGCTCAGCTGGCAGCTGACCATCGTTACCATGCTCATGGTGGCGCTGATGCTGTTCTGCTCCAAGCAGATCGCAAAAAGCTCCTCCAAGTACTTCATCCAGCAGCAGCGGGATCTGGGCAAGGTGAACGGCTACATCGAGGAGATGATGGAGGGCCAGAAGGTGGTCAAGGTATTCACCCACGAGCAGCAGACCCTTGCCGGCTTCCGTGAGTTGAACGACCAGCTGAAGGAAAGCGCCAAGCAGGCCAATGCCTTCTCCAACATCATGATGCCGGTCAACGCCCAGCTGGGCAACATCAGCTACGCCATCTGCGCACTGACTGGTGCAGCCATGGCTGTGGGCGGCGTTGGCGGCATGACCCTTGGCACCGTGGTGGCCTTCCTCAGCCTGAACAAGGGCTTCAATATGCCCATCAGTCAGGTGTCCATGCAGGCCAACAGCGTCATTATGGCACTGGCTGGTGCCGAGCGCATCTTCAAGATGATGGACGAGCCCAGCGAGACCGACGAGGGCTATGTGACACTGGTGAACGCCAAGTACGACCGCAACGACCAGCTGGTGGAAACTGCCGAGCGCACCGGCCTGTGGGCGTGGAAGCACCCCCACCACGACGGCACTACCACCTACCACAAGCTGGCGGGCGATATCACCTTTACGGACGTAGACTTTGGTTATGTGCCGGAAAAAACGGTGCTGCACGACATCAATCTGTATGGCCGTCCGGGACAGAAGATCGCTTTTGTCGGCTCTACCGGTGCGGGCAAGACCACCATCACCAACCTGATCAACCGCTTCTACGATATTCAGGAGGGCAAGATCCGCTATGACGGTATCAACATCCACAAGATCAAAAAAGCTGACCTGCGCCGCTCGCTGGGCATCGTGCTGCAGGACACCCACCTGTTCACCGGCACGGTGATGGAGAACATCCGCTACGGCCGGCTGGAGGCCACCGATGAAGAGTGCATCGCCGCCGCCCGTCTGGCCAACGCAGATGGCTTTATCAAGCGTCTGCCGGAGGGCTACAACACCATGCTGACCGGCGATGGTGCCAACCTCTCGCAGGGCCAGCGCCAGCTGCTGGCCATCGCCCGTGCCGCCGTGGCAGATCCCCCGGTGCTGATCCTGGACGAGGCCACCTCCTCCATCGATACCCGCACCGAAGCGCTGGTGCAGCGCGGCATGGACGGCCTGATGTACGGCCGCACCAGCTTTGTCATCGCCCACCGCCTGTCCACCGTCCGCAATGCAGACTGCATCGTGGTGCTGGAGCAGGGCCGCATCATCGAGCGCGGCAGCCACGACGAGCTGATCGCCAAAAAGGGCAAGTATTACCAGCTTTATACCGGTAATCTGGCCGAGAACTAAACAATTTCCCACCTTCTCACAAAGCCGCCGCACAGCCATGCCGCCGTGCGGCGGCTCTTTTTTACTCCCATGAAAATGGTATACAAATGCCCCGGGCTGTGCTAGAATGGAGCAAACGAGAAAAAAGGCTGGTGAGTGTATGCACCCTCTGACGGAATATCCCCGCCCGGCCATGCGCCGGGACAGCTACGAGAACCTGAACGGCCTGTGGCAGTACGCCATCACCGCCTCGGCACAGCGCCCGGCGGGCTGGGATGGCGAGATCTTAGTGCCCTACGCGCCGGAGTGCCGCGCCTCCGGGGTGGGGCGCACATTGCAGCCCGGGCAGTGGCTGCACTACCACCGATATTTTGCGCCGCCCGCCGGGACGGGCGGCCGGGTGCTGCTGCATTTCGGCGCAGTGGACTACGCCTGCGCCGTGCAGGTGAACGGCCATCTGGTGGGCGGTCACCGGGGCGGCTACTGGCCCTTTACGCTGGATATCACCGCGCAGCTCAACGGCACAGGCCGCAACAGCCTGTGGGTGGCGGTGCAGGACCCCACCGGCCACGGCACACAGGCGCGGGGCAAGCAGACTTTGCAGCCCGGCGGGATGTTCTACCCCGCGCAGAGCGGCATCTGGCAGACGGTCTGGCTGGAGCGTGTGCCGGAAAATTACATCCAGTCTCTCACCGTTACGCCGGACTATGATGCCCGCACCGTGACCGTGAAAGCCCATACCTCTGCACCCGGCGGCGCGGCGAACCTGTGGGCGGTGGTGCGCGCCGGGGGCGTGACCATTGCCGAGGACTGGGGCGGTGATGAGGCCGGCCAAGACGGTGAGGTGACGCTGCATATTGCGGACGAGTATTTCTTTCCGTGGAGCCCGGACACGCCCTTTTTGTACGACCTGACCGTGGGCACCACGCAGGGAGAGGAAGAACAGTTCGACACCGTGCACAGCTACTTTGCCCTGCGCAAGTGGAGCTGCGCACCGGACGAAAAGGGCGTGCTGCGCTTCTGCCTGAACGACAAGCCTATCCTGCTCAACGGCCTGCTGGATCAGGGCTACTGGCCGGAGGGACTGTACACCCCGCCCTCGGATGCGGCGGTGGAACGGGAGCTGAGCGAGGTAAAGGCGCTGGGCTACAACCTGCTGCGCAAGCACGCAAAGATCGAGCCGCAGCGCTGGTACTACCACTGCGACAGGCTGGGACTTGTGGTCTGGCAGGATATGGTCAACGGCGGCAGCAAGTATAACCTGTGGTTCGTCACCTACCTGACCAATGTTTTGCAGCCGCTTATGCGTCGCCTGCCGGACAAGGCGGCGCTGTGGGGGCTGCTGAGCCGGGGCAGCGAGGCAAGCCGGGAAGAATACCGCCGGGAGCTGGAAGATACGGTACAGGCGCTGCGCTGCCACCCCTGCGTGGGCTGCTGGGTGCCATTTAACGAGGGCTGGGGACAGTACGATGCCGCCGGGGCGGTGCAAGCCATCCGTGCGCTGGACGACACCCGTCTTGTGGACGAAGCCAGCGGCTGGTACGATCAGGGCGGCGGGGATGTATACTCCCTGCACAACTACTTCTACCCCCTGCGGGTGCGCCCGCAGACGCGCGCCGTGGCGCTGAGCGAGTACGGCGGCATTGCATGGCCCATGCCGGGGCACGAGCCGCCCCGCAAGACCTACGGCTACGGCACAGCCAAAAGCCGGGAGGAACTGACCGCCCGCTACAAAAAATTGCAGCTGGGCACGGTGCTGCCGCAGCTGCAAAAGGGGCTTTCGGCGCTGGTATACACCCAGCTGACCGACGTGGAGGACGAGGTGAACGGCCTGTTTACCTACGACCGCACCGCCATCAAGCCGGACGCCAACGCCGTCCGTTCGGTGAACGCCGCCCTTGCCGCAGAGTTTGCAAGGGTGGTAAAATAAAGCGCCTTTGGCGCGTTCTGCGGAGCGCTCCAAACGCATTTTCACAAAAGGAGCTGTTGCAGGAAATGCCGTCTGCCGTTGCAATCCCTCCCGTGAGAAGGCAATTCTGGAAAATCCGCAGATTTTCCAGAATTGCAAATATAAAAATATATTTTCCGCTGAAGATGGCTAGAGCGCACGCGGAGGCCATTTGAAATCGTGCTCACCCCGGTATACAAACGCCCCGGGCTGTGGTCGCATTACCACTGGTACTTTGCACCGCCGTCCGGGATGGACGGTGGTTTTTGGTAGGATGATTTTCGTCATTTTTGACAAATCCCGACAGCCTGGCTTAGAGCCTTCTCCAAAGATTTTGACACATTCTTGACAGCACTTTTTTGATATATTAATATATTAGTGACAGCTCTCATCTTATATGGTGAGGAAGTTTCGTACAGTATTCACAATCCGTATTTATTTTTTGGCCCCAAAAGGAGAAGAAACTATGGAACTGAGCAGACGTGATTTTATGCGTAACACTGCTGCCTTTGCGGCTGTTGCCAGTGTGCTGGGTACCAGCGGCATTGCCTTTGCAGCGGACGCCGACCAGAATTGTCTGGTCAAGGTGGACAGCCCCGACCGGGCAGAGCTGGCCAAGCGTTTTAAGGCGGGCAGTGCTGCCGGGGTGGAGTACTACGCCTACAATCCCCGCCGTTACGCCCCGACCCTAAAGGGGCGCCTGCCCCTGATCGTTTTCCTCCACGGCGAGGACGGCGTAGGTCCCAACGGCACCCAGCTTACCGCCAACGACGGTGCTACCTTCTACATTTCTGACGAAATGATCCGGAAGAACCCCACCTACCTGTTTGCACCCCAGTGCCCCGGCAAGAACTGGACCGACCCGGACACCGTTACGGCCCTGAAGTCTGCCATCGACAGCTATGTGGCTGCCCACCGCATTGACCCGGACCGCATTTACATCGAGGGTATGTCCATGGGCGGCACCGGTGTCTGGAACATGATCCTGAGCTACCCCTACTACTTTGCCGCAGCCATCCCCATGTGCGGCATGGTGCCTGCCCAGTGGTACACCGTCCCCGGTGCCTTTGAGGCCATCAAGAACACCCCTGTGTGGGCCTACCACTGCAAGGATGACCCGGAGATGCCGGAGGCCGAGACTGCCAAGGCTGTGCAGGCCCTGAAGGATGCCGGCTGCTCCTGCGTGAAGTACGAGGGCTTTACCGCCGGTTCCATGCCGGAGCCCCACAAGGTATGGGAGCGTGTGTACAGCATCGGCACTCCCTATAACTGGATGTTTACCCAGTCCCTGACCCGGACCCAGCACGGCAAGCTGAACCCCAACATGATGTTCAGCCACTACCCGGTGAAGTACAACATCACCCGTGTCATGGACTTTGGCATGGACACCCTGTGGGTAATGGATCTGGGCAAGGAAGCCCTGATCATTGACACCGCCATGGGCGGCTCCGGCGCAGCAGACCTCTACGCCTACCTGCGGGAGAACGTGCTGACCAACCCTGACGCAGAGCTGGATATCCTGCTGACCCACAAGCACGGCGACCACATTCTGGGCATTCCCTCCCTGCTGAAGTCCGGCAAGGTCCGCCGCACCTACATCCACCCCGATGACCAGGAGGGCCTGCTCTCCAGCATGCAGAAGTTCTTCGGCCTCACCGCCGAGGACCTGAAGCTGGTGAACATCGTGGACGGCGACACGGTCCGCATCGGCTCTGAGGAGCTGGAAGTGGTGGATGTGCCGGGCCACACCAAGGGCTCTGTGGTGTTCTTCTACAAGGACTACATCTTTACCGGTGACGCTGTTGGCTCCGGCGATCTGTTCATGATGGAGGCTGCCACCGACACCTATCTGCCGGGTCTGGAGCACTTCATGGCAGAGGTGCTGCTGCGGAACGAGGATGTGGACTATGAGCTGCTGACGGGCCACTGGGAGAACCTGAACCCCTTCAGCGTGGAGTACCTCCGCCACATGCTGATCCTGGTCAAGGGCGTCATCCGGGGCGATATCCCCATCGGCTACTACACCCGTAAGCCCGGCCGCTGGGCAGGCTATCTGGACGCCAACATCTTCTACCCCTACGCTGTCTTCAGCTATGAGAACGAGAAGTAAGGCCTGACAGTGCTGTGTCCCTGCCCCACTGCTCCAATCAAAAACAGACCCGGCAAGCCCAAAAGGCCTGCCGGGTCTGTTTTATAGCGCTATAAAAAACGGGGTCAGGAAAAATCTCGAACCCGTTTTTGCAATTTTTATGCAGTTATTAGCTGTTTGCGCTGTTGGCGTTCACGATCTTGGCGGCGGGCAGCTTGCTCATGGCAGAGCTGCTCAGGGTGCTGTCCAGCTGGGCACCGTAGGCGGCAAGGGCATCGTTCAGTTCCTCGCCCTTCATGTCGCTCAAAATCTGGCTGCGCAGAGCATCCAGCGTGGAAACGCCCAGCGGGTCCAGACGGACGGCCAGCATCATGGCGTAGCCGGAGTACTGGATGGCGGCTGCCTGTCCGTAGGCAAGGCCGCGCAGGGTATCGGCGGCACCCTCCTGCGTAAAGGCGTCGGTCAGGTCGCTCTCGCCCAGCAGGTCGGTCTGCAGGGTGCTGGTGGAGGGGACCTCTGCATCCAGCACGGCGCAAATATCGGTCAGTGCGCTGCTTGCGATGCTGTTAAAGGCGGCCATCTGGCTGGAGGCGTCCTCCGGGGCGGCGGCGTTGTAGCTGTCCACAGCCTTCTGGGCAAGGGAGAGCATCTCGGCCTTCTGGTCATCGCTGGCAAAGGCGAAGGTGCTGGTGTTGTACAGGGGCACGGTGATAAAGCCGATCTCGTACATGGTGCTGTCCAGATGCTCGGTCAGCTCGCCGTCCTCCACAGGGGTCTCGCCGTCCTTGCCGTAGACAAGATCCAGCAGCAGGACCTGCTTGTACTGCAGCTGCTGGAACAGCTTCAAAGTCTCCAGCCCGATGCCGTTGGCAGTGTAGGCATCGCCGTAGTTATCCATCAGCTGCTGGGCGTAGCTGTCGGCGGCAGACTTCTGCTCCTCGGTCAGCTCGCCGCCCAGTTCGGCAAAGCGGGCATCCACAGCGGCAAGGGTCTGCAAGGTCTCAAGGGTCTTTTGCGCCACATA
>OINC01000184.1_pt1 | contig 10789 bp, 7 predicted proteins | sample 1585151 | NCBI WGS metagenome assembly OINC01 (sample SAMN02674597, study PRJEB24791) | human gut metagenome, SKBSTL013 | isolation source: stool | host: Homo sapiens | place: USA
CCATTCTCTTACGTTTTTTTGATTTTTGGCTTATCTTTTTTAGGCTATCTGTTTGATTTCTAATTTTGAAACTTTATATTTGTCCTTGATTTTGAAATTTCTTTTGTATTACATTAATAATTAATCGTTTTCATTATGAATAAGGCAGATCTAATCAGCGCAGTAGCCGCTGAATCAGGCTTGAGCAAAGCCGATGCAAAGAAAGCTGTTGAAGGAGTAGTTTCAGCAGTTTCAAATGCTCTGAAGAGTGGTGACAAAGTATCATTAGTTGGTTTTGGTACTTTTTCGGTTGTAGAAAAAGCAGAAAGAATGGGTATCAACCCGGCGACCAAAGAATCTATCACCATTAAAGCAAAAAAAGCAATCAAATTCAAGGCTGGTGCTGAATTATCGGAAGAAATCCAATAAATTGCTTATTTTAATAAAATGTAAAGGACTTAAGAGAGGGGCGCCGGCAATAGCGCCCTTTTTCTTTAAACAACTGATAATCTATGAATATTACGAAAACAACCTTATTGAGATACCTCATTGGCACAGTTGTCTGTGCATTCTCAGCACAAACCATCAGTGCAGAAGGGACCAAGCTTCCTTATTGGAAAGATATCCAAACCGTAGCAGTAAACAAAGAAGCTCCCCGCACGGCTTTCATGTCATACGATAACTCGGGACAGGCACTGACCGGCAAATACGAAAACAGCCCTTATTATAAATTACTGAACGGAAAGTGGAACTTCTACTACGTAGATGCCTACAAAGATTTACCTGCCAACATCGAACAGCCCGGCGCCGACATTACATGGAAAGAAATCAATGTACCCGGCAACTGGGAGGTACAAGGATATGGAACAGCCATCTATACCAATCAGCCATACGATTTCCAGCCCAGCAACCCGCAACCTCCGCATTTGCCCGAGGCCAATCCGGTAGGTGTTTATCAGCGAGACATCGAGATTCCCTCCAATTGGGACGGACGTGATATATACCTCCGCCTGGAAGGAGCTAAATCAGGCGTTTATGTATACCTCAACGGAAAAGAAGTCGGATATAGCGAAGACTCTAAGAATCCGGCAGAGTTTCTGATTAACAAATATCTGCAACCGGGCAAGAACTCATTGGTAGTAAAATGCTTCCGCTACAGCACCGGTTCTTATCTGGAGTGTCAGGACTTTTGGCGCCTGAGCGGAATCGAAAGAGATGTATTCTTGTTCTCACAGCCCAAGACTGCCGTTCAGGACTTTGAAGTAGTCTCTACCCTCGATGATACCTATAAGAACGGTATCTTCAAACTGGACGTGAATGTGACCAACCATACCGCCGCCAACAAGAACGTAACCGTAACTTACGAGTTGCTGGATGCCGACAAGAAAGTTGTTACCTCTGCCGAGACACCTTGCAGTGTAAGTGCAGACGGAAAAAATACCGTTACTTTCAATGCTTCATTAAACAATGTAAAGACTTGGACTTCCGAACAGCCCAACCTTTATAAATTATTGATTTCTTTAAAAGAAGATGGAAAAATAACAGAAGTTATTCCGTTCAATGTCGGCTTCCGTCGCTTTGAAATCAAACCGATTGACCAAATTGCAGGAAACGGCAAGCCTTATATCTGCTTCTTTGTCAATGGCCAGCCGTTAAAGATGAAGGGTGTGAACATTCACGAGCACAACGAAGCAACCGGTCACTATGTTCCCGAAGAACTGATGCGCAAAGACTTTGAACTGATGAAGCAACACAATATCAATACCGTTCGTCTGTGCCACTATCCGCAAGACCGCAAGTTCTATGAGCTTTGTGACGAATATGGTCTCTATGTATACGATGAAGCCAATATTGAAAGCCACGGCATGAAATACGACCTCCGCAAAGGCGGCACACTGGGCAACAACCCCGAATGGTTGAAACCTCACATGGACCGTACCATCAATATGTATGAACGCAATAAGAACTACCCGTCTTTAACCTTCTGGTCATTGGGTAATGAAGCCGGAAACGGATATAATTTCTATCAGACTTACCTTTGGGTGAAAGACCGTGAAACCAAAGGCATGAACCGCCCTGTGAACTACGAACGCGCACAATGGGAATGGAATACCGATATGTTCGTTCCTCAGTATCCCGGTGCAAGCTGGTTTGAATCCATTGGCAAAGAAGGCAGTGACCGTCCTATCATGCCATCCGAATACGCACACGCCATGGGCAACTCCACCGGCGGTCTGTGGGCACAGTGGCAAGCCATTTACAAATATCCCAATCTGCAGGGCGGATATATTTGGGACTGGGTGGACCAAGGCATTCTGCAGAAAGATGAAAACGGACGTCCGTTCTGGGCATACGGCGGCGATTTCGGAAAAGACGCACCCAGCGACGGCAACTTCCTCTGCAACGGTATCGTCAGTCCCGACCGCACTCCGCATCCTGCCATGGCAGAAGTGAAATATGCTTATCAGAATGTAGGCTTCGAGATGACCGATGCGGCACAAGGCAAGTTCCTTATCACCAACCGTTTCTACTTCACCAACCTGAAGAAGTATATGATTGTGTATGAGCTGAAAGCCAACGACAAGATTATAAGAAGCGGAAAAGTCTCGTTAGACATTGCTCCGCAGGCCTCCAAAGAATTCACGGTCAACGTAAACGGTTTGAAAGCCAAGAAAGATACCGAATACTTCGTCAATTTCCATGTCATTGCCGTCGAACCTGAAATCCTGATTCCGGCAGGTCACGAAATTGCACGTGACCAATTCCAATTGCCTATCGAGCCTTTGAAAGACGAGTTCATGGCAGGCAAGGGAATGAAAGCAGTGAAGAACGGAGACGAGATGGTAGTTTCGGGCAGCGGAATGCAATTTGTCCTGAACGAAAAGAGTGGCATCGTTACCTCTTATAAAGTAAACGGCACCGAATACTTCAAAGACGGCTTCGGCATTCAACCCAACTTCTGGCGTGCACCGAATGACAATGATTACGGTAACGGCGAGCCCAAGCGCACCCACGTGTGGAAACAATCGAGCAAGGACTTCAAAGTAACCCATACTTCCTTTACCGACAACACCCTGAGCGTGACTTACGCATTGCCTGCCGGCAACCAATACATTGTAAATTACACCTTTGGCAAGAACGGCAGCCTACATGTAGGTTGTGACTTCAAGGCAGCAGACATCAAAGCAGAAGTACCTCGTATCGGTGTACGTTTCCGTCTGCCGGCAGAAATGAACCAAGTTGCCTACTTCGGCCGCGGCCCTGAAGAAAACTACATCGACCGCAAGGCAGGAACCATCGTCGACCTCTATAAAACAACGGCCGATGATATGTACTTCCCCTATGTTCGTCCGCAAGAAAACGGCCATCACGTCGATACCCGTTGGGTAGCATTAAGCAAAAAAGGCGGCAAAGGGTTGCGCATCACAGCCGACAAGACTTTCGGTTTCAATGCCTTGCGTAACTCAGTAGAAGATTTTGATTCGGAAGAAGCCACTAATCGTCCGCGCCAATGGAACAATTTCTCGGCCGAAGAAATTGCCAATCGCAGCGAAGCTAAGGCAAAAAATGTTCTCCGCCGCCAAACTCATATCAATGACATTACTCCGCGTGATTTCGTAGAGGTATGCATAGATATGCAGCAACAAGGCGTAGGCGGTTATGACAGCTGGGGAGCATGGCCCGAAAAATGGGCTTTGATTAACCCGAACCAGTCTTATAGCTGGGGCTTCACTATCACTCCGCTAAAATAATTTTTCAAACTCTGCCATGGGATATTGGAAAGCCCCCCCATGGCAGGGTTTTATATATTCTCCTTTCCTTAAAGTTCCCATATCATCCGGATCATTTCTCCCTTCCTCCTTTCATCAGCCGTTGAGACGCCCTGTTGATGGGAGTTTCGGTAGTGAATGGGCATCGTTTCATCACCCTTTCAACCTCCCTTCATTTATAAAATTTCTCCCGGCGGGACAAGTACTGAAGGCAGATTGTGAAGGGACTTGGGAAGCGCGGCTGAAACAGGGATGAGGGGATATCCTTCCATTATTAATCACTTGATAATCAATGTATTTTAATCAAAATGTAAGGATGAACGGAAAAGAAGGAATAACCGACTTAGTGAGGGGGGGATGATCCTGTCTGCCCTACATGAAAAAGATGCCGAGCTTTTTTAAAAAGGTGCTGAAGTTTTTAAGAAACATACCGAGCTTTTTTGAAAACCTCAAGGTCTTTTTAAAAGATTCTTCCACCTTTTTCAGCAGTCCTCTTTTTTAGTATCTGTTCAATGCCTTCAGTAATGCGGAATAGTGTCCTTGTGCGGAAACTTTAGCTTGTACATAATTGGTTTGTGAGACTTGCCGATAGTTTTGGGCCTCTATTACTTCCACTACCGACACTTTTCCTTCCGCATATCTTTCCAATGCCATACGTTCGTTTTCGCGAGCTTTGTCCAATGAGTTTCCGGTTAATTGTACCTGTTCCATTGCTTGAGATAATGATACACGGGCTGTCTGGACTTCCAGGTTTACATGGTCACTTACTTGATGGAGATTATCAGTAGCTGCACCGACTTGGAAAGAAGATGCCTGTTTCTCATTGCGCCGTTTTCCCCATTCGAAAATAGGAACCGACAGTTTGGCATAAACAGCATAATTAGGGTCGAGGTCGGATTTGAAGTTATACCCGGGCGAGGAATAACTACCCTCTATACCGACATAAAGTTGCGGCTTATATTTTGAGTCTGTCAGTTTCTTTGAACTTTTGGCAATGTTGATTTGGTCGTATGCCATTTTTAATTCCGGTCGGTTGCATCCATCCAAGTTCCATAATTCTTCATTCATAACTATGGAAGGAATGCTGTCTTCCACTTCTGTTGTCTTATTGAGTTCCATGCCAATCAGTGAGTTGAGTGCCATTCTTCCGGTTTCAAGATTGCTTTTTGCCTGAAGCAATTGGTATTCTGCTTCATTTAGCTTTACTTCTGCCATGAGTAGGTCTTGCGGGTCTACCAAGCCTGCTTCCACTCGTTCACGGATGGTTTTGGCGAGCGAAGCAATGGAATTTCGATAGTCGGTGGCAACCTGTAATAGTTCGGCACGGGCCACGGTGTTCCAATATTGCATATCAGTTTGGTAGCACACGGCGGAACGGAAATATTCCGCCTGATGTGCTGCCAGACTATGTTGATGTTTTGCCATCCGGATGGTTTCCAGCAGACGCCCGCCTGTATAGACCGGCTGTAATAGGGTAAGTGAGGCACCATATTTCATGTCCTTGCCTTCGAACGTCAGTGGGTTTTGCATACTGGGCAAGTCCAGAGTGAGCTGGATGGGGTTGCCGGTATATTGAAAGTTGGCGTCACCCGAAAGTTTGGGACGCAAATCTTTTCGGGCGGCTTTTTCCAGTTCGATACTTGCAGAGATGTGTTTATCCGCCGCCTTCAGGTCGTGGTTGTATTCCACAGCCATCGACCTGTACTTTTCCAATAAATCACTTTGTTGGGAGAAAGTAGCGGACGGAACACTAAAAATAAAGATAAACAGTATATTAATTCTTTTCATAGGATGCATATTTAGAATTACTCTTAATTTTATAAAACATGGCATATAATGCCGGGGTTACGAATAACGTTAGCAATGTGGCAAACGTCAGTCCGAAAATAATAGTGGCTGCCATACCGCCGAATGCTATATCGAACAATAACGGAACCATTCCTAAAATAGTAGTGGTCGCTGCCATAAGTACAGGTCTTGTTCTTGACACTGTAGCTTCTATGATGGCGGTATAAGGTGCGATTCCATTTCGGCGCTGTATATTTATTTCATCCAGTAACACAATCACATTTTTAATAATCATACCTAATAATCCCAGCCATCCGGCGATGGGGAAGAAGCCGAAATCGAATCCGGTGAGCAGCATACCTATGGCAACCCCGATAAGGGAAAGGGGAAGGATACACAGGATAATGACCGGTTGTCTGAAGTTACTGAATAATGCTACAAGAATTACAATGAGCATCAGAAAAGCCAAAGGAAAGAACTTGGCAATGGCCTGCATCGCTTCGCCTTGGTCTTTGTATTGGGCATCCCAGAAGAAGGTATATCCTTCGGGCAATTCTATTTCTTCTATCTCTTTTCGTATTTCTCCGTGTACTTCCGCCATGGTGTGTCCCGGTTTTACTCCACACATGGCTGCCATGGATAACTGACGGTTATAAGTACGTATTTGCGGAAATTCCCAAGTGGTTTCAATTTTTTCCGTTACTTGTGACAGAGGTGCCGAATGCTCCCCGTTCCAAACAGAGAAATCCCCTAAAGATCGCTCGTCTGTAATATGAACCCCTTCCGATTTTAGTAATACAGGTACTTTCTTTTCATTATCCCGATAAATTCCTACAGGAGTTCCATCACTGATAGACTTGACGGATTGCATCATTTGTGCTTTGGTGATACCCAGTGCTCCGGCTTTTACCGGATCGTAAACAGGGCGGATCATTAAACTCATGTTGCCCCATTCGTTGCGGGCGTCCGCTACTTTGGGATTGCGGCGCATGATTTCTATTGCTTTCCCTGCCAGTGAATCTAGTACAGCAGGATCCGGTCCTAGAAAACGGGCTTCGATGACGGCTTCTGTCAAAGGGCTAAGCTCGAATTTGTTCACTTTTATCAGGGGTTCGGGATATTTCTGGCGAATGGAGTCTTGCAGTAGCGCATGTAATTCCTTTGAATCTTTGGAGGTCTTGCATTTTACCAGTATTTGTGCATAATTGGATTGAGGACCGAAAGATACATTGGATAAATAATAGCGGGGTGGCGTGCGACCTATGTAGGTAGAAACCATTTCTGTTTCTTCGTGTCCGCGTATATAGTCTGCCAGACTGCTTGCCATGCGGTCTGTTTCGTTAATGTTTGTTCCTTCGGGCAGCCACATATCTACGGTAAAGTATTGTTTTTCCAGTGCGGGTACGAATACTTTAGGAATAAATTTGAAACTCTAGGCAGAGAGTATCAGCATAATGGCCAGTGAGCCGATGGTGACCGACCGGTGGCGGAGCACCCAATGTAAAGCATTGCGGAAACGGTTGTAATATTTTCCGTCGAACAGTGCCGCTTTCAGTTCCTCGGGACGTGGGCGGCGGACAAATTCCTGTATAAAGAAAGGTGTCTGTGTCAGTGCGAACACCCAGCTGAACATCAGGGATACTCCGATAACCACGACTAATGAGGATAACAGTTCACCTGTGATATGTGGTGAATAATAGATAGGAAGGAAAGTAAGAATAGCGATTACGGTTGCTGCCAACAAGGGCAGGGCGGTAGTCGAGCAAGCCTGCATGATGGCTACACGTTTCCGCATTCCACGCTCCATATTGATTAAAGCGGAGTCTGACACAACAATGGCATTGTCTACCAACATCCCCATGGCGATAATGATGGCGACCAGTGACATTCGCTGGAGTGCGATGCCGCAAGCCATCATGACAATGAGAGTGGCGAAGATGGAAAAAATCAGTCCGCTACCTATCAGCGTGCCATTCTTGAACCCGATGAAAAATAATAGAATGGCTATAACAGTTAAAACGGAAATGATGAGATTCAAGACAAAGCCTTGATTGGCAACGGCTGATTCATATCCTTGATCGTAGATAGAGGTCAGTTCATATCCTTCAGGCATGGATTGGGATAATTCGTCAATGCGTTTTTTCACAGCTTCTGCCATATCCACTACATTTCCGGTGGGGACGGTGGAGATGGCAATACCTATGGCCGGATTACCGTCAATGCGCATCAGATTGCTGGCAGGTGTCTGATAACTTTCTTCTATTTGTGCAATGTCGGCAAGGCGGAAATGTTCACCGGAGCGTGATACGATAGTCAGGTTTCTTATATCATCTAATGAATAAAAATTTCCAGTGGATTCAATGCGCAGCCGATTTTGTCCGGCATCAATACCTCCGGCATCCACCACTTTGTTTTGTGCTTCGAAAGCGCGGGCTATATCCGAGGTCGTAATTCCGCTTTGTGCCATGACGGATGGGCTGACAGATACGTCAATGGTAGGTGTCTGTATTCCGTAGATTTCTATTTTAGCAACATCTTTTATTTTCAATAGTTCGTTTTTGATAATCTTGGCTTCGTCTTCCAGTTCCCGATAGGTATGGCCATTTCCGGTAAGCCCATAGAAAACACCCAATACATCTCCAAAGTCGTCATTGACGACCGAAGGTCCTGCTCCATCAGGAAGCTTACTTTGTACATCGTTTACCTTGCGGCGTAATTTGTCCCATAGTTGTTGCATCTCGTCTGCCCGGGTTTCTTTTTTCACATAGACGGTGATTTTGGAGAGCCCGGCGCGATTCTCTGTTTTCAGATAATAGAGTTCGCTCAAAGACTGAATGGATTCTTCTAGGATATCGGTTACTTGAGATTGTACTTCGGAGGGAGATGCTCCGGGGTAGGGAGTCAGTACGAGTGCCTGTTTGATGGTGAAAGGAGCGTCTTCCAGTTTTCCCATTTTGATGTAGGAGAATAGGCCGCCCGCCAATATCAATACCAATAGCAGGAGGGTGACTGACTTCTTTTGCAGGAAGTATTTAACTAATTTCATAACTGTTTGCTTCTTTGATATTATTTGTTATCTGCATTTATTTTCATTCCGTCCGACAAGAAGCGGAGTCCGCTGGTTGCTACAGTTTCATCGGGACGTAGACCTTCGGTAATGGTTACATATCCGTCCGGTAACAAATCTCCTTTTTTTACTTTCCTTAAGTTCACCTGTTGGGTGTTGGCATCCACTACCCACAGATAATCGCCTTCTGTAGGACGATGGCAAAGAGCCGTTTGGGGGATGGCTACTCCATTGGTAATATCCGGTGTTTTCGAAGGATGATTCAATTTTGCTTTGCCGGACATGCCTGCCAGTAATTTTCCTTCTTTATTGGGGAGTAAAGCAGTTAACAGATAGGAGAGATTGTTGCGGGTGGTTCCTTTGGAAATTTCCGCTATCTGTGCTTTATATACCTTATCGGGTTGTGCGTCAAATCGTACTTGTATTGTATCCATGGCTTGCGCTGTATAAGCAATGTCTTGAGTGACGTAAATTTCCAGTTTAAGTTGGTCGATATCAATAAAAGAAATGACGGGTTGCGTAGCCTTCACATCCTGAAATTTCTCTATATATACCTCACCTACATAACCGTTGAATGGGGCGATAAGGCGTGTATCTTCCAGTTCGTATGAAGCGGTATCGAAAGCTGTTTTGGCAGTGGTATAGTCTGCTTTTGCTTTTTCGTAAGTACTTGCGGAGATGTTTCCTTTATCATATAGCTTTTGTATACGTTCAAACTCTGTTTTTGCCTGATGGTAGATTGCTTCGGCACGTTCTTTACGAATGCGGAAATCACGCGGGTCTATTTCGGCTATGATGCTGCCTTGTTTGTATCGGTTACCGGCATATACATCGAAACGGTCAATGGGACCGCCCACCCGAAAGGATAATTCGGAAGTGCGGAAAGGCTGGGCAATAAAGGAGAATTCTTTCTCTCCTTGATGTAAAACCGGGACAGCTTGTGTTGTCTTTACAATAAAGTCTTGTTTTTTGTCATTGCCTTCGGTGGCACAGGAAGAAAGTAGTGCGGCAAGGCTGAATAATAACATGGAATGTACGTTTATCTTCATATTTTGTCTTTTAAGTTTGAGACAAAAGTAAGAAGCATTCGAGTACTAAATAGGGAAGAAGGTGCTTAAGCCGGAAAAAATGGCGATGGAAAAGGAAATATGCAGATAAAGGCAGAGATGATTTATTCTATATAAATCATCTTTTTGGTCATTCCACCATCAATTGTTATGTTTTCACCATTGATGAAATCATTTTCTTCCTGGCAAAGAAACAGGCACATCCGGGCAATATCTTCCGGTTTTCCCACCCGGCCGGAAGGGTGCTGTGTATGGTCTTCGGGGCGGAGAAGTTCATATTCTTGTGTTTGTATCCATCCCGGTGAGATGGAGTTGACAGTTATATGTTGCTTGGCAAGCGATAAGGCAAGTGCATGGGTGAGTGAATAAATTCCTCCTTTAGAGGCGGCATAACCCTCACTTCCCGGTTCACTCATTAAATGGCGCGTGGAACAGATATTGATGATTCTGCCATAATGTTGCGGAGAATCTTGAGCTTTGCGGTGGATGGCAAGAAGTCTTGAGGTTATAAACACCGGTCGGAGATTGATGGATAAGATTTGGTCAAAGTCTTCTACACTTGTTTCGGTGAGGTCAGAAAAGAGACTCACTCCTGCATTATTGATTAAGATATCTATATCTCCCCATCTTTTGATGATTTTTAGCATACAATTTTCCAGGGCTTCTTTATTCTGTATGTCTACAAGATAGAATGCAGCTCCTGTTTCTTTGGCAGTTTGCAGTCCTGAAGTTTCATCTTTATCGCAGAATGCTACCGGATAATTTTTCTGTCGAAATGCTTTTACAATGGCTTTGCCAATGCCGTTGGCTCCTCCGGTTATAAAAACTCTTTTGGAATTTGTCTTCTTGGAAGTATGTTTGAGAGGCTTTTGCCAAGCGGCCTTTTTAGCTTGATATTGTTCGAACTGTCTTTCTATATAATTATCTGCCATAGTTTATTGAGAGATTTTAATCATTCGCTGTAGGAAGGAACAGGAAGTTTCCTCCCTACAGTGAGTATATTTAGGTTATTCCCATTCAATTGTGGCGGGTGGTTTGGATGAGATATCATAGCAAACGCGGTTTACGCCTTTTACCTTATTAATGATATCATTTGAAACCTTAGCCATAAATTCGTA
>OINC01000189.1_pt1 | contig 10686 bp, 5 predicted proteins | sample 1585151 | NCBI WGS metagenome assembly OINC01 (sample SAMN02674597, study PRJEB24791) | human gut metagenome, SKBSTL013 | isolation source: stool | host: Homo sapiens | place: USA
GGAGTTCAGACGTGTGCTCTTCCGATCTTTCCTTGCCTGGTGGGAAATGAACAATCTGGAAGGATGGGGAGGCCCTAACCCCGATAATTGGTATAAACAGCAAGAAGACTTGCAGAAAAAGATATTGAAACGAATGAAAGAATGGGGAATGCACCCCGTACTGCCCGGTTACTCGGGTATGATCCCCTCCAAACTGGATTTGGGAAAACGTATTGATGGTGGAAAAGAAGAGAAAACATTAAGCAACATCTCCTCGGAATCCGCCCAAAGCACTCTCAACAAATGGAACGGATTTGACCGGCCGGGAATCTTACTGCCCGACGATCCCAAGTTTACCCAGATTGCCAGCCTTTTTTACGAAGAAACCGAAAAGCTGTATGGAACAAGTGACTACTACTCCATCGATCCTTTTCATGAAGCCAAAAGCTTGCCTGCCGGACTAGACTTCGGCAAAGCCGGCAGGGCTATTATGGATGCAATGAAAAAGGCTAATCCAAAAGCTGTGTGGGTGGTGCAGGGATGGACAGAAAATCCACGCCCGGAAATGATGAAAGCGCTGAATCCCGGCGATCTGCTCATCCTTGATTTATTTAGCGAATGCCGTCCCATGTGGGGCATTCCCTCTATATGGAAACGAGACAAAGGATACGAAGAACACAACTGGTTGTTCTGCCTGTTGGAAAATTTCGGTGGGAACGTGGGTTTGCATGGAAGGATGGACCAACTTCTTCATAATTTTTACCTGACCAAAGACAACCCACTGGCCACTCAGCTAAAAGGCATCGGTCTGACAATGGAAGGCATTGAAAATAATCCCGTTATGTTCGAACTGATGTGCGAACTACCTTGGCGTGCAGAAAAGTTTACCAAAGAAGAATGGATAAAACAATACATCCGCGCACGCTATGGCACAGACGATGAATCTATCTGGCAAGCTTGGCAAATCTTGGCAAACGGTATCTACAACTGTCCGGCAGGCAACAACCAACAAGGTCCTCACGAAAGTATCTTTTGCGGGCGCCCATCACTGAATAATTTCCAAGCATCCAGCTGGAGCAAAATGTGCAACTATTACGACCCCACTACCACAGCAGAAGCCGCACGATTGATGGTGAGCGTGGCACACAAATATCGCGGTAACAACAACTTTGAATATGATCTAGTTGATATCACCCGACAAGCCATTGCCGACCGTGCCCGAATAGTGTACAATTACGCTGTTGCCGACTTTAAAAGCTTCGATAAAAAAAGTTATGCCACACATACCCGACAGTTCTTGGAACTACTGATAATGCAAGACAAACTGTTGGGCACACGCAAAGAATTCAAAGTAGGGAACTGGATTCAACAAGCGCGCAATCTAGGAAGTACATCTGAAGAGAAAGACCTCTACGAATGGAATACCCGCGTACAAATTACCACATGGGGAAACCGTTACTGCGCCGACATCGGCAAGTTACGAGATTATGCCCATAAAGAATGGAACGGACTACTGCGCGACTTTTATTATAAACGTTGGGAAAAATACTGGCAAGTACTGCAAGACCAACTGGATGGCAAACTTCCTGTACTGCCAGTAGGTAATTCATCAACCCCCACTGCCGATAATCCAGCCATGACCATAGATTGGTATGCCCTGGAAGAACCATGGACACTGGCAAAGAACACCTATGCGGCATCTGCCGAAGGTGATTGTATAGAAGTAGCGAAAGAGGCTATAACATTGATAAACAATTGATAGTAAGATGAAAAAGAAAGAACTCGATACAGAAACCGCACAGCAGGCACTGCCCATTAAAAAAAGGCTTTTGTCACTCGATGCACTCAGGGGCATCACTGTAGCAGGAATGATTCTGGTTAACAATGCAGGAGGCAAAGTGTCGTATGCACCTTTACAACATTCTGCATGGAACGGACTGACACCTTGTGACTTGGTTTTTCCTTTCTTTCTGTTCATCATGGGTATTTCAACATATATTTCATTGAACAAATTCAATTTCAACGTTTCCCTACAAGTGGTAACCAAGATATTGAAACGCACATTTCTTATTCTATGCATCGGATGGGCAATCGGTTGGTTTGACCATGTATGTGAAGGTGACTTCCTGCCTTTTGTCCATCTGCGCATCCCCGGGGTACTACAACGCATTGCTTTATGTTACTGTGTTATTTCTTTTACAGCCCTATTTATGAATCATAAGTTCATCCCCACATTAACCTTTATCTCACTGGTAAGCTACACTGTCATATCATGCATGGGGAACGGTTATACCTGCGATGAAAGCAATATTTTATCCATCATTGACAGGCAACTTTTCGGCGAAGCACATCTCTATCAGAAGAGCCCGATTGATCCGGAAGGATTTGTAAGCACTCTCTCTGCTATCGCCCACACTTGTATCGGTTTTTCATGTGGAAAATGGATAATACAAAGCCATCAGACAGAAAACAAAGTGCTCCGTTTGTTCTTGACCGGATTCATTCTGATGAGTATCGGCTATTTGTTGGCAGATGCGCTGCCTTTAAATAAAAGAATATGGTCTCCTACTTTTGTTCTGGTGACCTGCGGAGCGGCTTCCATGTCACTTGCCACATTAATGTATTATATAGACATAAGGAATAAACAAAAATGGTGCCGCTTCTTCATCATCTTCGGCGTCAACCCCCTATTCCTCTATGTACTGAGCGAAGTACTTGCCATTATGATGGGAAGTACCGGATGGAAGGCGGCAGCCTATGCAGCCATTCATTCAGGAATAACCGACGCCTACCTTGCCTCAGCTGTCTACGCCCTCGTTTTCACTCTGTTTTTGGGGTGTATCGGTTATCCGCTATATCTTAAGAAAATATACATCAAACTGTAACAACCAATTCATAATATATAGAGAACTATGCAGTATTAAACAAGAACATATTAATCAAAACCAAAATTAAATTCTATGCTAAACGTACAATCTCTAACCCAAAGGACATTTGCACAGATAGTAGTCTTTGCATTACTCCTATTAAACAGTACACTGGCATTTGCTCAAAATCAAGTTAACGGTATTGTCACAGACAAGACCGGAGAACCCCTTATCGGAGTGAATGTAGTCGAAAAAGGTACTACCAACGGTGTTATCACTGACTTTAACGGACAGTTTACATTGAATGTAGCACAAGGAAAGACACTCGTATTCTCTTACGTGGGTTACACTACCCAGGAAATTACAGTAAAAGGATCTTCTTTGAAGATTATTATGGAAGAAGATTCTAAAACATTAGATGAAGTTGTGGTAGTAGGTTATGGCAGTATGAGTCGTAAGGATGTAACCAGCTCCATTACCACTGTGAAAGCAGACAAACTGAATGTAGGAGTTTATTCTGACCCTGGACAGTTGTTGCAAGGTAAAGTCCCTGGTTTGACGGTAGTACAAAGCAGCGACCCGACTTCTGGTACAGCTTCTATCTCTTTACGTGGGGCTTCTTCTCTGCGTACCGGTGCGGCAATGGAACCTTATTATGTTATTGACGGTATTCCCGGTATGTCATTAAGTCTGATTGCTCCCGAAGATATTGAAAGCATTGACGTACTTCGTGACGCTTCTGCAACGGCTATTTATGGCTCCAAGGCTGCTAACGGTGTAATCTTGATTACCACCAAAAAAGGTAGTAAAAGTGAGCACACTTCTGTAAACTACAGCGCATATCTTGCATTTGACAACATTGCCAAGCGTTTAGATATGATGACTGCCGACGAACTCCGCACCTATGCCAAGGAAAATAACATCACTCTTCCGAATGACAAAGGAGCAAACACCAATTGGAACGATGAAGTACTGCGCACAGCAATCAGTCATAACCACAACGTTTCTATCAATGGCGGTTCAGAAAAGACTCAATACAGTGCCAGCATGAGTTATCAAAACAAACAAGGTATCGTACGTGGTACAGATTTCGAGCGTTTCGGCGGCCGCGCATTCTTGCAAACCAAAGCACTGAATGATCGGCTCACCTTAGCCTTTAATGTGAATGCCGCACAATCAAAAGGTACCACCGTTGATTCCGCCAAAGATGGCCAATCCGTATTCGATGCCATGAATTATTATTCTCCACTAGTTCCTGTCACCAATGCAGACGGCTCTTGGTATAGCGACAAAACTATCTCCCAAAACTTCAATCCTGTATCCATGATCAATGAAGATACTTTTGAAAATAACAAGAAACTCCTTCAAGGAACAGCCAAAGGTACTTTAGATATCACTAAGGACTTGAAATGGAACTTAAGTCTTTCCTATCAAGACGAACAATATATATGGAACGAATACCATACCAGCAAATCCCAATATAACACCCGAAATGGCGAAGCTAAACGTATTGCAACAGAAAACAAGAAAAAAATTCTTGAAACATACATAAACTATGATCATACATTCGCCAATATCCACAAACTGGGCCTGATGGCCGGTTATTCATGGGAACAGAATGATGACAATGACAGTTTCGGTCTGGATGTCTACGACTTTTACAATGATAACACCACCTTTTATAATCTGAACCTTGCCAATAAAATGGATTGGCAGAATGGCGGTATCACCAGCAATAATAACGGTCATTTGGAAACTTTACGTATGATCTCATTTTATGGACGTATCAACTACTCCTTCAACAGCAAATACCTGCTTCAAGCAACAATTCGCCGTGACGGCTCCTCTGCTTTTGGAAAGAACAACCGTTGGGGAACTTTTCCATCTGCATCGTTGGCATGGCGTATGAGCGAAGAAAAGTTCATCAAAGATTTAAATGTTTTCGATGACTTGAAGTTCCGTGTTGGTTATGGTGTTAGTGGTAACTCACTCGGATTCGGAGCTTATTCGGCTATCCAGACTTACAGTACTTCAGGTTGGTTCAACTATACAAACGCCAATGGCACACAGAATAGTTACCATACCCTGGCAGCCGCCTCAAATGCCAATCCAGACCTAAAATGGGAACGTACAGCCATGTTGAACATCGGGCTGGACTTCAGCTTCTTTGGAGGCAGATTAGGAGGAACCATCGAATACTATGACAAGCGTACCAGCGACCTGATATACACTTACGAGGTTTCCACAAACCGCTATCCTTTCGGAACCATGCCGGCCAATGTGGGAGATATCAGCAATAAAGGTATTGAATTTACCATTAATGCCACTCCTATACAAACAAAAAATTTCTCTTGGCAAACCAGTTTGAACTTATCTCATAATAAAAATAACGTAGAAAGTATATCCAACAGTGAATATTCCGTAGATTATATCCGTGCAGCCGATCCTGAAATCGCAGGTTATTCTTCAAATGCAGACGTACAGCGCATCATGGAAGGACATCCTATCGGCACCTTCTACACCTACGAATGGGCCGGCTACAATAACCAAGGAGTATCCATCTTTTATGTACACGATCCTGAAACGGGTGAGCGTACAGGCGAAACGACCACAGATCCTGAAACTGATAGAGACCGTACTATTACCGGCTGTGCACAACCTGATTTAAATTTAGGCTGGAGCAATAACTTCCAATACAAGAACTGGAATCTCGATTTATTCTTTACTGGTGTTCTTGGACAAGATATCTACAACGCCACTGCAGAACAATACTCTAATGTTTCTTTTGTGAAAGAAGGCCGCAATGTATTAAAAAGCGTAGCTACCGAACACCGTGCTACAGACACACAATCTCAAGCACCATCCAATCGCTGGATAGAGAACGGTAGTTATTTCCGTCTGTCCTCGGTTTCATTGGGATATACTTTCGGCAAAATTGGTAACTGGATAAACTCGCTCAAGCTATACGCTACTTGTAATAATGTATTCACCATTACCGGTTACTCCGGTCGTGATCCGGAAATCAACCTTGGAGGCTTGGAACCGGGTATGGACAGACGCACCAATTACTATCCGCGTACCCGTTCATTTATGATCGGTGTAAACATGAATTTCTAACCATATAATTGAAAACTAATATGAAAAATAGCATAAAATTAATAACCTGGCTAGTAGGTGGTCTGTTCACCTTCTCCTCCTGCACAGATCTAGATGTGGATCTTAAATCCACTTATACAGAATACCCGGATTCCGAAATTGCCAAAGAAGCGAAAATGGCAGGTTTGTATTATGGATTCGGCGGAGCATTAGGACGTCGTTATATGGAAGCTGCCCTGCTGTCCTCTGATGAATTCATGGCAGTGACATTTGGTGGTAACTGGTATGATGGCGGCAATTATATCCATTCCTCTCTTCATGCCAGCCTTCCAGGAGACGCACACGTGGACTGGGCCGGTGATATTCCGGCTGCAATCACAAAGTGCAATCAAGCAATTTTTGACCTGGGTGGAGAGGATGAAAACAATGCCGAACAAGAAGCCTTGATTGCTCCGGCACTTGCCATGCGTGCTTTCTATCATTTTATTTTTATGGATACATTCGGAGCAACTCCCAAATTAGACCATTTGATCGGCGATTCTGAAGCTATCGACCGTTCTCCCCGTTCCGAAATTACAAAATTTATCGAAAGCGACCTGCTTCGTGCTTTGGCTTCCGGCGGTTTAAAAGAAGATGTTGATGCTTCCACTTATGGCAAGCCAACCAAATGGATGGCTGAGGCTCTCCTTGCCAAACTCTATATAAACTGGGCTGTTTATACCTGTGATGATGTAGCTACTTATGATCCAAGCATGACTAATTCCAAATTGAATGATGTCATAAAATATTGCGATGATATCATCGCCTCTGGTCATTTCAACCTCAGTGATGGTTATCGCAAGAAATTCATGCCGGACAACGGCTATCAGATCAAAGATTTCATCTATGCAATGCCATACCAAAATAATGAAACATCAACCAGAGCCAATACTTACGCCCGTTTTCAATTCTGGCCTAAATTCAACAATGACGGCGCGGACGGCAAAGGACTGTTCGGTATAACACTATCCAAAAATGCTGGAGGCGTTTTCATCGTCACTCCTGAAGCAGCAGACCGTTTTTGCCTGGAAGGAGATGAACGCAATGACATCATCATGAAAGGTGCGATCAACTATTATGACATCAGCACACATACAATGGGAACAGAACCTTATATATACAACGGACAACAAGTTGTCCTCACCAAGAATATCACCATCTTGAATGACCAAATGGATCTTGGAAATGACTTGAACGCATGGTGCCAGGGATACCGATGCATCAAATGGGCTATTCAAGCAGACGATTATAACCTCTATAACCGGAATCAAAGCAATGATGTACCTATCTTCCGTTATGCAGATATTCTGCTGATGAAAGCAGAAGCTATTCTACGGGGAGCAACAGCTACGAACGGTGATACGCCACAATCCCTGTTCAACCAAATACGCAGCTACTGTAACGCTCCATTATTGGAGCATTCTCCTTCATTGGACGAGTTGCTTGAAGAGCGTGCACGTGAATTTTACGCAGAAACATGGCGTCGCAATGACCTAATCCGTTTTGGAAAGTTCGAAGACGACTGGGGATATAAAAATCAATATCATCCGGAAGCCAAGACCGAGAAATGGCGTAGAATCTTCCCTGTATCTGTCGGCTTGATGAATTCAAACACCAACTGGAAGCAAAATTACGGTTATTGATAAATTAAATAAGTTTTTATAAGGGCTTGTTACGGCAAGCTCTTATAAAAACCTTTAAAGCAAAAAATAATTCATGAAACGTCATCAAATCTTATTACTTCATATCGCGACATCCATCTTGGTATTATTCCCATTTCCTATACATGCCCATAAAATGATGTACCAGGACTCTATCGAAATCGTAGTACACAGAGGAGCGAACCATATAGCGCCGGAAAACACCATTCCATCAGCTCTAGCTGCATTGAAACATGGAGCCGGCTGGATAGAAGTGGACGTGCGCAAAAGTAAAGACAATATACTTTATAATCTGCATGATGAAACTTTAGACCGTACTACCAACGGTAAAGGTCCCATTCAAGATATGCTATCCAAAGATATTGAAAAATTAGACGCCGGCAGTTGGTTCAGTTCTCGATTTATCGGCATTCACGTACCCCGTATAGCCGAAATGCTAGATACCCTACAAGGAAAGGCACACATTTTTTTTGATGTAAAACGAGGAACTCCGATAAAAGATTTGATTACATTAGTACGCCAAAAAGGATATGAAAATAAAAGTTTCTTCTGGTTTGCAGACTCAGAAATGCTGAAAGAATTTATCAAAATCGCTCCGGAAATGAAGATTAAAGTAAATGCCTCCAATATAGCGGCTTTGGAGAAATGGATGAAAATATGCACCCCGGCCTATGTAGAAACAGATATCCTCAATATCACTCCTCAATTCAAAGAATTCTGCAAAAGCAATCATATCAAGATAATGGCTGCTATTCAGAATGCGAGTGAAAAAGAATATAAAAAAGCGATTGAAGTCCATCCCGATTTAGTCAATCTGGACCGGCCGGAACTCTTTATAAAAATACTCCATCAGGAGATTAAAAAATAACCCTTTTCCAAGAAGAGCTATGAAAAGTACCCTATCTTACCTGCTGATTATATGCAGCCTGTTTACTGCTTGTATCGGTCATCAGGAAGAATCCCTACTGTTCTACGTAGATACCCGTACGGGCACTGCACCAAGCGCAACCCACACCGCAGAACTTTTCGGCAAAAATACCGAAGAGTACGGGCAAACGCTGCCTGCTGTTCTAGAGCCCAACGGAATGAACTTTTGGACTCCCCAAACACAAGATACAGAAGCAAAATGTAAGGCTCCCTATTATTACAAAGATACGTAAATACAAGGTTTCCGCAATTCACATTGGATTGTCGGAGGTTGTACACAGGATTACGGTTCCATGACCTTGATGCCTGTATCGGGTACACTGAAATATCTTCCCCAAGACAGAGGAAGCCTGTTCTCTCACCAAGAAGAAACAGCAACGCCCGCCTATTACTCTGTCCTTCTCAAAGATTATTCCATCTTTGCAGAAATGACCGGACGTTCCCGTTCAGCCATTTTCCGATTCACTTATAACCAACCGGAAGATGCTTATCTCATAGTCAATCCTAACAGTGATGAAGGGAAAGGATATATTGAAATCGATACCATAAAAAAACAGATACGCGGATACAATCCCGTCCACCGCATCTATCAAGGCTGGGGAGAACCCGCCGGATACAACGGGTACTTTATCATTGAATATCAAAATGAAATAGAAGAATATGGTACATTCCGGCATGACAGTCTCTTCGCCGGACAACGACAGATAGCCGATGGAACAAGTATAGGTGCATATCTCCGGTTCAAAATACACTCAGAAGGACCCATATTAATCAAAGCCGCTTCCTCTTTTACTGACATGGAAGGCGCTCAAAAGAATCTGGACACCGAGATACCTCATTGGGATTTTGACCGCACCCGACAGGAACTGAACTCCATCTGGGAACAAAGGCTTTCACAAGTTACAATACAGACAAACAACCGAAACGATAAAGAGAAATTTTACGGAGCACTCTACCGTGCCTCATTCCTGCCACGTACATTCAATGATGTAGACGGGCGCTATCCTTCTTTTTCCACAGGACACCCGTTCAGACAATCAGCCAACGGTAGAAATTACTATGAAGATTACAGTATGTGGGATACTTACCGTGCTCTCCATCCTTTAGTCAATATCCTAACCCCAAAGAAAGCCGGAGACATGATGCAATCATTGGTGGACAAATATGAACAAGGCGGCTGGCTGCCTATATTTCCTTGTTGGAACAGTTATACCGCAGCCATGATAGGCGATCATTGCATCTCCGCACTGGGAGATGCCTATATCAAAGGAATCCGTAATTTTGATATCAACAAAGCTTGCGAAGGAATGCTCCGGAACGCATTCAGGACTCCCGCCACCTATGAAGAATATAAAAACGGAATGGGACGGCGTGCTTTGAATTCTTATCTGAAATATGGATACATTCCTTTGGAAGACAGCGTACCGGAAGCCTTTCATACCTGCGAACAAGTGTCACGTACTTTAGAATATGCATACGATGATTTCGTATTGGCCCAAGTCCTGCAAAAGTTGGAAACATCAGATGATTACTTTCCTGATCCACAAAAAACAGGACTTTATGATACATTAATGATACGTGCACGATATTACCGTAACGTAATAAACCCTAGCACCGGATATGCCCAAGGCAGATACGCTGACGGAAGTTTCCTCACCGATGCCGGTAACGCCTTTTCTTTCACCCGCTTCATCACCGAAGGAGCTCCCTGCCATTATACTTGGTATGCCCCCCATGATATATACGGACTTATGGAATGTATGGGCGGAAAAGAAAAATACATTGCCAAACTGGATTCCATGTTCAGCGAACACCGCTACTGGCACGGCAACGAACCTTGTCATCAGATAGCCTACCTCTTCAACTATGCCGGACAACCTTGGAAAACCCAACGGGAGGTACGTCATATTATGGAAACAGAATATCTGAACGCTCCCGGTGGTCTGTCAGGTAATGATGATGCAGGACAGATGTCTGCCTGGTATGTATTTTCTGCTATGGGATTCTATCCGGTATGTCCCGGTACACCTTATTATATAATAGGAAGTCCTTCTTTTCCCCGGATGAGCATCCGCTTGGAAAACGGAAAGACATTCACCATATTAGCCCACAACGCC
>OINC01000208.1_pt1 | contig 10128 bp, 8 predicted proteins | sample 1585151 | NCBI WGS metagenome assembly OINC01 (sample SAMN02674597, study PRJEB24791) | human gut metagenome, SKBSTL013 | isolation source: stool | host: Homo sapiens | place: USA
TGATAATTAAATATAACAGTTATTAAATTTCCTAAAATATGTGAAATATCAACTGTTATTTATTATGTTTTTTCTCTTTAACCAAAGAAGAAAGCACTGAAAACCATTAGTCCAACGGTTTTCAGTGCTTTTTTCATATTGCTCTATTGAATTTTCCTCATTCCACCTATACAAGTGAAACTTAGAGAAACTTAAATTAAATCTCTTTCAGACAATTCAATTTGGATATTCTCCAACTGTGGATTATTTCTCAGTGGGCCAGTTTCCAGCTTACTGCCTGTTGCCTTGCATCCACAAATCTCTTATAAATACCTTCCTGCTTCATTAGCTGCTCATGTGTTCCCTGCTGTACAATTCTTCCTTTGTCAACAACCACAATCTGGTCTGCATGTCTGACTGTTTTTAATCTGTGGGCAATCATAATAATCGTTTTTTCCTTTGTAAGTGCATCTACTGCATCCATCAGATCCTTTTCATTCTCCGGATCAACATTGGCTGTTGCCTCATCTAATATAACGATCGGTGCATCCTTCATGATTGCTCTGGCTATCGAGATCCGCTGTTTCTCGCCACCGGAAAGTGTAGCTCCACCTTCTCCGATCACTGTGTCATATCCATCCGGAAGTTTGCTGATGAAATCGTGACAGCACGCTTTCTTTGCCGCTTCCACCACTTCCTCATGGCTTGCATCCTGACGTCCGAATTTAATATTATTCTCAATGGTATCTGCAAACAAATACACTGACTGAAATACAAATGAGAAATTACTCATCAGACTGTTCATGCTGTAGTCTTTTACATTCACGCTTCCAAGTGTCACTTCCCCGGAATCCACATCCCAGAACCTGGCGATCAGATTGCAAAGTGTTGATTTTCCTCCACCAGATGGTCCAACGATTGCTGTCGTCGTTTTCTGCGGAATAGAGAGCGATATATCATCAATGATCTTCCGTTTGTCATAAGAAAACGAAACATTAGAAAGTCTGATATCGTAATTTTCCGGCTGTATTTCTTTACCGTCGATATCCATGGTATCCAGCTCCAATATTGCATTTGCTTTATCTACACATACGCTTACCACATGTAAAAGAGATGAATAATTTCCTGCACATTCCAGACTGGCATAAAGCATAAATGCTGAAATTGTCATACCGATTGCATAGACCGCACTCATAGTTCCATTAATATAAAAATATGCACTGCAAGCCACGATCACAGCACCTGTAATTTTGGTTATCACACTTTGCAGAAAATGATAGGGCACAAACAGCATTTCCATCTTTGTATTGATCTTTTCACATGCTTCATTTGCATCATTTAATCTTTTCGCCTGTTTCCCAAGCAAGTTATATGATTTAACTTCTGATATTCCCTGCAGATACTCCATGATCTGGTTTACAAGCTCCGTATCGCATACCACTTTTTGCTCTGAATCTTTTTTACCCGCATTCTGCATCACAGAATTGACCCCAAAGAAAATAAGTACTCCTGCTGCAGCGATCAGTCCGATTCTCCAGTCAAAAATAAACAGCATAAGAATGATCATGGATGTTTCCAGAATTCCCTGCATGGTCAGCATAACCACTCTCGCAGCTACATCGCCAAGTGTTTCCATTGTATTCGTCGTAATAGAAGAAATTTCCCCGATACTGTTGGCATTAAAATATCCCATCGGCAGATAACGCAGATGCTCTGCAATCTTGATTCTCATAAAAGCACTCGCATTATATCCGCCTTCTGTCTGAAGCACTGTAGAGTATCTCTTACAGATGACATCAACTACAATTGCAATCACCATGATCGCAATTGAACCACCAATATATTTTCCTATTGGTTTTCCACTCATCAAACCAATCAATATGTACATAATAGCCGGTATCTTCATTGCTGAAGCGAGAGCCTCTATAAGTCCGATCACTATCGACAGTTTAAATTTATTACCATTTTCCCTGCCTGAAAAACGAAAGAATTTTGCCAGAATCCCAAACATATCATTCTCCCTCCTTCACCGTATCTTTTACAGAAATATGGGCATTCCACATTTCCTTATAAAGCGGGCATGACACCAGAAGTTCCTCATGTGTGCCATGTGCTGCTACATTTCCATCATTTACAACAAAGATCTGATCACTGTCCTTAACGGTAGAAAGCCTGTGCGCTATCACAATCAGAGTCTTCCCTGCGACCAGTTTTGCGATAGAATTCTGCAGAATTGCCTCATTTTCCGGATCTGTGTAGGCAGTTGCCTCATCAAGGATCACGATCGGAGCATCTTTTAACATTGCTCTTGCAATCGAGATACGCTGTCTCTCTCCTCCTGACAGATGCCCTCCTGCACCTCCAACAACCGTATCAAATCCATTCTCAAGCTGCATGATAAATTCATAACATCCACTTTTCTTTGTCACCTCGATAATCTGTTCATCTGTAGCATCCGTATTTCCCTGTCTGATATTTTCACGGACTGTTTCATTAAACAGATAATTGTCCTGTGCAACATATGCAATTTTCCGATTAAAATCTGCAAATGCCAGTTCTTTGACATCAACTCCACCGATTTTGATGCTTCCGGAATCCACATCCCACAGGGACGCAATCAGCTTTGCGATGGTCGACTTGCCGCTTCCGGAAGGTCCTACGATTGCATTTACCGTTCCTGCTTTTAGCTCCATAGTTACTCCATGCAGAATCTCTTTGTCGTGATAACCAAATCTGACATCTTCAAGAGTAACGGAGTTATCTTTTGGAACACTTTTACTTTTCTCTGGACGTTCAAGCTCCGGCTGTTCCAGAATTCCTGCCACTTCACCAACAATCACTCCGATCTTGCCAAGATCATCTGTATAGGAACCCACTGTGATCAACGGTCCAACGATTCCAAGTGATAAAATAATGCAGATGACAAAATCTGAAATCGCAAGTGTTCCATTGGCTACATAATGTGCCCCAAACGGCAATACCGTAAGAAGCGTATAAGGTGTGACCACCATCATCAGTCCATGAAAGATCGAGCACCGTTTCATCCAGGAAATAAAGGAATCTGCATAAGCCATAGCCGCCTTTGTAAATTTTGCATAAGAACTTTCTGTCTTTCCAAATGCCTTGATCACTTCGATTCCGTCAATATATTCCACTGCCGCATCATTCAGATCTTTTGTTGTCTGAACCGTTCTCTCGAAGCTTGGTTTATAATCCAGCATCATTCCAAAATAGGAAAGAAATCCCACTATAACCGGCACCAATGACCAGAGTGCCAGTCTCCAGTCTGTCAGGAAGAAATAAATCAAAATCACAATCGGTGCCAGCAGATTGGACGTGAATTCCGGGACAATATGCGCCAGTGTTGTCTCGATACTGTCGATTCTTTCCACCATAATATTTTTAAATGTACCGGAAGGTGTGTCTTTCACATAGCCAAGAGGTACCCGCGCCAGCTTGTCACAGCAGGATTTTCTTATATTTGCAAGTACTGCAAACGTTGCTTTATGTGACAATGCTGTCGAAAGTGAATGAAGCAGTTCTGCAATGATAAACGATAATGCAATCAGAACCGCTTTTGCAAGATATATTTCAAACTCCTTTTCACCATTTAAAAACAGCTTTACTACATCTGCAATAATAAAATACGGCAAAATCTTAAAAATCACATTTCCTATTGCAAGTAACACACTCCACACATAGGCAATTCTTTTTTGTCCGGCCCACGTCAGGATCCAGCTGACTGCCGACTTCTTTTTTTCTTTCACATCTGTTCACTCCTTACGTTCGTTTTATTGTTTTACCTTCTGTTAGTTCGCGCTAACCAACATATAATAAAATAGGTGGTTTACTGGCATCAACCACCTGATATTATTATCCTGTCTGAACTTTATTCAGAAATCCAGAACCTGCAACACACATAACCTATTCAGAATTCCTGCATCAGTTATACTGGAAATTCAATATTCCACAATCGTTCCCAGCCACCTGTATTAAATTCTTTCAGTTGATGTACATTTTTCTTTGCAGTCTCCCTGTCTATATCATGCTCAATGATCTGAAATACTGATGAAAAAAATCCCGTATAGATCATATGCATAAGGCTTTCCTCTACAATCGGTATTTTCACACCGTTCTCTTTCATCTTTTCCATATAATTCAAGCTGGACTTCATTTCCCGCTCTACCATATTGTGTATGAATAATTCAAATTTTCCACTGTCTCCGCATTTCAACAATAATCTGAAATTATCATAATGATCATAGATATAATCAACCATCTGCTCCATCCCATCACTGGATGTATCCGACATATTCCTTGTCTGATCACTGGCTGATAGCTTTTCAAACGCCTCAACGATCTGGTCATAAATCTGATAAATATGTTCCATATAGGGATCTGTCAGTGCATCAAAAAGTGCCTCTTTCGTCGGATAATATTTGTAAAATGCACCAGTAGTAAGTCCGGCATCTTTTACAATGTTTCTTAAAGATGCTCCGGTCAGACCATCTTTCAGGAAATGTTTTCTGGCTGTATTTAATATATTTTTTTGTGTATCTTCTGCTTTTGTCGACATTCTTTTCGTATCCTCTAAAGTTCTTTCCAAAAATATAACAGTGCTATATAGCACTGTTATATTTTAACTCATTACAGGAATTTGTCAAGTCTGCTGTTTCGATTTTTTATTTTCCCGTGTATTCAATTTTCACTTAGCAGATGCATCTGTAGTTTGATTTTGCCGTCGTCACACCACATGATTCTCTTCAGCATCTTTCCTTTTGACCAATATAAACTTTTCATTGCTATATATAAGAACGGAACCATGATTTTGCGTGTTGCCTTTCCAATTTGTACAAACTGTCCACCATCAAAAAATATATGCTTTAACGGTATTTTTGCCTATGTCAGAAATGCCATGGCAAGATCTGCACCAATCGAAGATGCAACTACAAGTTCTATTTCTTTGATTCCATGTTTAAGCCTCCTCTTCGACTTTTTCAAAATCTACTGTCTGTTCCTTCATAGAAATTTTTACCACCTTAAAACCATACTGCAAAAGTTCCTTTTTGAATGTAAGGAACGAATGATCTATAGGCACTCCGGCAATGTTTTCAATTTCAGCAAAAGTCAACTTGAAATCGTCTGTTTTATTTTTATTGATCCACTTCCATAAAGGATTATATTTGCTCATAATTATCATTCATCTACTTTCCAAAACTATTTACGATATCCTTTACCATCAGTCAGATTTACTCCACTTGCCACAACACTTTCCCTGCATAAAATATTTTCTTATCTTCTCCATTCCTTCTGCATCCATCTGATACTGATCTGCAATAGTTCCATTTTCAAAATGAATGACATCAGTGCAACACTCTATAATCAGTTCCAAATCATGTGTGATCACATAAACCGAAATTCCGGTATCCCACACTTCTCTTAGAACCTCTGCAACCTCCAGCATATGCTTATGATCAAGACCACTGGTTGGTTCATCCAAAAACAGCACAGAGCGCCCGGAGGCAATTGCAGATGCGATAGCCGCCCGCTGCTTCTGACCTCCGGAAAGTGACATTGGATGACGGTCTTTGACTTTTATCAGATCCAGCATATCAAGAAATTTGTCTGCTTCTTTCTCATTTTCTTCTTTCATGCTAATCATAACTTCATCCTGTATTGTCTCTGTAAAAAGCTGATGATTCACTTCCTGCATAACCATATAACAGGCTTTCAGCCTTTCTTTTGGTCTGTAAGTTTTTCCATTCCAGATGATTGTGCCACATTGTTTTTCCAAACCACAGAAACAACGGGAAAAAGTAGATTTTCCAGCTCCATTATTGCCCGTAATTGCGACAATCCGATTTGCCGGAATCTCACATTCTCTGATATATAAAATCTGTGGACCATTCTTATATGCAAAATTAAAATCATGAAGCTCCATTGTGGTTCTTTCTGATATCAACATCTCTGGCATAAGGAGATTTTCCAGAACATAAGCCCGCAGTCCCATCTCTCCTCGCTTTTCTTCTGTCAGATTTTCAAACTCTGTGGCTGAATAATCCTGAATAATCTGTCCCTCTTTCATATAAATAAACCGATCCGCCAGCCCACGCAGATAATACAGGCGATGCTCCGATATAATAATTGTTTTTCCCTGTTCCTTCCAGTGGGCGATTATTCTTCGCAGATCCATGATTGAAGCTGCATCCAGATTAGAAGAGGGTTCGTCCAGGACAAAAATATCCGGTTTCATGATAGAAACCCCTGCACAGGCAATCTTCTGCTTCTCTCCACCTGAAAGCTGAAAAATATTGCGTCCAATCAATTTTTTCAGATGCAGCTCCTGAATTGTAGCCTGCAATCGATCTTTGATTTCTTCCTTTGGCATTCCAAGATTTTCACATCCAAAAGTAATCTCGCTTGTTGTATCTACATTAAAAAACTGTGACCGTGGATTTTGAAAAACACTTCCAACAATTTTTGCTGTATCATACAGTGGCTGCTGCGAAACATTTATCCCATTTATCCATATCTCACCAGTTAATTTTCCTTCATAATAATGTGGAATCAACCCATTGATCATTCGAGTGAGTGTTGTTTTTCCACAACCGCTCTCCCCACATAGCACAATAACCTGACCATCTTCTATCTCCAGATCAATATCCCGGATTCCCACAGAATATTCATTATTTTCTCCATATGTAAATGTTGCATGATCTATTTTTATCATAATGTACTACCTCAAAAAACAATATACTGATGCAAAAAGAACAATATAAAGCATGCAAAGCAAACAACAATGGCAATAAAATCCTGTACATGAAAGCCAATCTCGCAGACATTGGTTCTTCTGACCGGTGCACCAAGTCCCCTTGTTAGAGCTGCTGCAGACAGCTCATCACCAATTTTTATTACGGATACCATCAATGGTATCAGCCGGTATTCAATCATAAGGAATGGATTTTTACCACCAAAACGGATATTTCTCATTTTCATTGCATCCCGGATTGCCTGATATTCTTCCTTGATTGTAGGAAAGAAACGGAAAATAACTGACAACGGTATTATGATTTTTTCTGTGACATGCATCCGCTCCATTGCACTGATAAACTCACTTACAGATGTAGAAGAAATCAGATATGCGCCTGTCATAATTCCCGGTGCAAAACGCGTCATAATTGATGTTGCTGCCAATACCAGAAAAGAAATCATACCACTCCAAACATTCAATGCCAGCCGCTCCAGTACAAAGCATACCGCATAGAGAACTGCATATTTACCGGCTGTTTTGAATTTGTGCTCTGACAAAATCAATGCAAATGGTATAAGGCTTAGTATTGGTTTCACTATATTCATGATTCCATCATTGCTGGTACTGAACATCAATGTTGTAATCGTTATAAGCATAAACAATTTTGTTCTAGGATCTAAAACAATTCCATTTCTGCTGTCAACAGTAGCAGATAATATCTCATCCATTACACGATTCCTGCTTTTACAAAGTGTTTTTTGAGCAACGCTTTTCCAATCATTCCTCCAATGATTGCGCAGATAAAGATACCTGCAATCACAAGAACAATGCTCCACATAGGCATGACAGCCATTACTTTATCTGCATACTCTTTACCAAAACTGGCTGCGAAGCTGGCTCTTGAATCTTCTACCATGAAGTACATTGGAATATATGTACCAACCATCCAGAGACTGAATACTGCATATCCAATCAGGCTCCTTTTAGCACTTTTATAATTGCCAAATTTCAGAATCAAATCTCCCAGCAGCCCAAAGATAAGCCCCAAAGGTACACCCCAATATCCCATTCCGGTAAGTCCCATCAAAAGGCCACTCAGAATTGCCATCAGCGTTACCATACCAAACTTCTTTACCCTTGTCAGGAATAACATAAATGGAATTCCTGTGATCAGTGTCCACAATGCACCAAGAATCGGAAGAAATATCGGAACAAAGCCAATCGGAATTGCCACACAACATCCGAGTACAAAATAAAGGACTGTGAAAAGTCCCAGATTAATCAGGTCCTTCGCCTGTAATTTGTTATTCATACAGAATACCTCCCTTGTATAATTAGCTCTATCTAACTACTCCATAAAATACCATATGTTTTGTTATATCTCTACAACCAAATATCATTTTAGCTCCAAACAGCATTGGGTTTTATTGTTGACTCTGCTCTCTTCAAATCCTATAATATTATCTGTTACAGGGCAAAAGTACTTATATCAGGGAGATCTTCTATGAAAATTAACGACGTGATCAAAAAATGTATCAAAATACCAGGTATATCCATAAAACAGGCTGAATATAGTATGGAGCTTATATTAAATACGAAGGAAGGTAAAGGTTCGATGACCTTTTTTTCACTTTTCCCCGGTCTGTCTCTGGCATATATTTTTATAAATTCTCCAACCTGGACGGCTCCCGACCTTCGATCAGACAGCTCCATTACAAAAGGTCCATTGCTTCTTAACTATTGTGTGACAGGTCGTTGTGAAATGATCCTAAACAGCAAAAATTTTGTCTACATCAAAGACAGAGAACTTTCTCTCACAGAATGCTTCGCCCAAAAAGAATATGTTTATCCAAAGCGCATCTATGAGGGGCTTGAATTCTTTATTGATATAGATACATTTACTTTAGAAAATACATGGGTACAAAATGAATTTAGCATTGATTTCAGAAAAATCTCAAAGATGTTTTGTCCTCATGGAAGCACTTATATATCGACAGCGACCCACGAAACTGAGGAAATTCTCAAAAAACTATGGGAATTATATGATTTTCCGGCCTCTTTTGCAGTCATTCAAATGAAAATATATACGCTCGCTTTATTCTCAGTACTACAAAATTTGGAGGCTATCCCTAAGTCTCAGGCCTGCACTTTCTTTACTGAATCTCAGGTTAATATTGCTAAAAAGGTCGAAAATATCATCACCTCAGACCTAAGGCTGCATCATCCTGCGTGGGAATTGGCTGAATATTTTTCTATCAGCGAAACCAGTCTAAAAAATTATTTTCGCGGTGTTTACGGACAGAATATTTCTGTCTATCTGCGTGAAATGCGTATGAATAAAGCAGGCGAACTGCTTGCCTCAACACGACTGTCTGTAGCTGAGATTGCAGCACAGGTCGGATATCTGAATCAGAGCAAATTCGCCTCTGTGTTTAAAAAGCATTTTGGTGTATCACCTTTGGAATATCGCCGCACCAGACATTTAGACTCCTAAACTCTCCATTTTGTTGCCTCTCTTCTTTCAACAATAAAATGACGATAAATCCCATCCTGTCTCACAAGTTCTTCATGTATTCCCTGCTGTACGGTTTTCCATTCTCCAGAGCGAAAATCCGTTCAGCTTTCTGTACTGTTTTTAGGCGGTGTGCAATCATAATAACAGCTTTATCATTTGTCAGGTACCACCCACTGGTCATTAAAATAACAAATTACATATAATCAAACTTCTTCCGAAGATATATTCTGAGTAGCATGATACCCATATTAATGAGTATAAATAGCAAAATCAAATTCACCGGCAGATATTTTCTAGTTACATCCCCAAGCACTGCTATCCCTGAAAGGCTTCCAATCAAAAACATTTGTGAAATTTCGTTCCACATTTTTTTGTATTGTTTTATTGTTTCCACAATCATTACCATCACAATCACCAATATAAAAAGCACAGCTACGATTGCCAGAATCCTGATAACCCATACTTCCCCACCTGTATATGCTATTTTCTGGTTAAATCCATTATCATAAGTTGGATATACCAGCCATTTACAAAATCGAACATACCACATGAATGGAACCATAAAAAAATCTATGAAATCATGTTGAAAAGCACCATTCTGTAGAATTGCAAACAGGACTACCGTAATGTATCCCATTCCCCAGAAATATTCTATAGACTTCATGCTTTCCGTTCTGTCCTTTACTTCTTTTTTCGCTTTACGAATTTCCAGCTCAGCACGTTTCTTTTCGTTACGGGCTTTGGATTCTGCCTGCTCTATCTTTTTCTCTGCTTCTTTTTGTTTCTTCTGTGCTTCATCTACTGCTTCAACAGATGATTTATTCACCTGTATCTGCAATTTAGAGTTCTGGTTCCGAACGTCTCTTATTTCTTCTTCGAGCTG
>OINC01000209.1_pt1 | contig 10109 bp, 8 predicted proteins | sample 1585151 | NCBI WGS metagenome assembly OINC01 (sample SAMN02674597, study PRJEB24791) | human gut metagenome, SKBSTL013 | isolation source: stool | host: Homo sapiens | place: USA
GTAATACCTGTTATTGTATCTATCTACAAACATACCTTTCCACTCTTGAAATCCAATATTTTCTAGTATAAAATATTCTCGTTAAATTCTTGACGAATAGCAATATAACAACGGCAGTTCTCTTACTGTGTTACCATTCAAAGCAAGAGGACTGCCGAATTACAAAAGAATAAGGAGTTATATCATGGACAATCATTTTAACACTCCCGCAGAAGTCATTGATCTGAGTATCAAGGCCTGCGAGAACAAAACCCGTCTTCCCCTTGGAAAAATGATTCTGCTCGGCATCATGGCCGGCGCGTTTATCGCTTTCGGCGGTGCTACAAGCAGCACGGCAGCACACGCAGTAGAAAATGTTGGCGTAGCAAGAGCTCTTGCCGGATGTATCTTCCCTGTCGGACTGATGCTCATCGTATTTCTCGGCGGCGAACTTTTCACCGGAAACTGTCTGATCATCATGGATGTATTTGACAAACGTGTCACATGGGGCGGATTATTCCGAGATCTTTTCATCGTATTTTTCAGTAACCTGGTCGGTGCTCTTTGCGTGGATCTGCTCATTGTATACAGTGGAAACCTAAACTACTCAGGTGGGCTTCTTGGTGCTTATACAATCAAAGTTGCTGTTGGAAAGATCGCAATTTCACCACTGCAGGGAATCACTTCCGGAATCTTATGTAACATCCTGGTATGTCTTGCAGTACTGATGGCTACTTCCGCAAGAGATATTGCCGGTAAGGTATGGGCAATTTTCTTCCCGATCTGTGCCTTCGTAGTCGGCGGATTCGAACACTGCGTTGCCAATATGTTCTATATCCCGGCTGGTATCCTTGCTTCACTTAATCCGGCTTATGTTGCGAAAGCAGAAGAAGCTTACGGAATTACAGCTGAACAGATTGCGACTCTGACACCACTTCACAGCCTTGCAAACTTTATTCCGGTTACACTTGGAAATATGCTCGGTGGTATGATTTTTGTCGGACTTCCGCTGTATCTGATTTATAAGAAAAACTGGGAAACGAAAAAAAGAACCTGAAACAAATCAGTTTCAGGTTCTTCAGAGGCGCAGACCGGATTTGAACCGGTGAATCAGGGTGTTGCAGACCCACGCCTTACCGCTTGGCTACTGCGCCGTATTTATTTAACTATTAAAGTATAGCAAAATACGTGCAGTACGTCAATGGTGTTTTCTTTGATTTTTAACTTCATTATTCAACTTCTACAGGAATGAATGAAAATGTTGTCACATCAAACAATCCCATGTCTGTCAGCTTAATCTCCGGAATTACTGCAAGTGACATAAAGCACAGTGTCATTACCGGCTCCACATCTCCACAGATTCCAAGTTCTTCGTATGCTTTTTCGTGAATGTCTGTTAATTTCTGATCTACCCATTCTCCACTCTGATCACTCATCAGACCGGCAATCGGCATTGGCATGCTCTCAATCACTTTGCCTTCCTTTACAAGAACGATTCCACCTTCCTGCTCAACCAAACTGTTTACGGCAAATTCCATCTCGTCATCATTCACTCCAACAACAATAATGTTATGAGAGTCGTGTGCCACTGAAAGTGCTACAGCTCCTTCTTTGATTCCGTATCCTTTCAGGAATCCACAAGCTACATTTCCTGTTCCCTGATGACGCTCAACAACAGCTACTTTTACAAGATCAACTTCTGGATTTCTTACGAACTCTCCATTTGCATCCAACTCAATCTCTGCTGTATCTTTCGCTGTTACAACTCCACCCGGAAGAATCTTGATTACATTTACTTTGTTTGATTTCAAATTCATTTTAAATTTCTCTTTGGAGAAATCTTTTACGATCACACTTCCCTTAACGGAAGAAATATCACATTTTTTGATCTCCGGCAGATATTTTCCTTCTTCTGCCACCAGAGCACCTTCTACAAATACACGGTTTACATGGAAATCTTTCAGATCATCCAAAAGTACTACATCTCCGCGATAGCCCGGTGCTATTGCTCCTCTGTCCTTCAGGTCAAAGCATTCTGCTGCGTTAAGTGTTGCCATACGGATTGCTGTCACAGGATCAAGACCTTCCTCCACACAAATGCGCAGATGATTATCGAGATGTCCTTCATGAAGAATTGTCTTCGGCTGACGGTCATCAGAACAGAGCAGGCATCTTCTACTGTTCTCTGCTGTCACACCTTTAAGCAGTGTTCGAAGGTTATGGCATGCAGAACCTTGGCGGAGAAGAATGTACATTCCTCTTTCCAGACGGTCATTCATCTCTTCTACTGTAGAACATTCATGATCTGCTGCGATTCTTGCAGCGGCATATGCATTCAGCTCTTTTCCTGTGATTCCAGGTCCATGTCCATCAATAAATTTGCCTTCCTGTTTTGCTACAATGATCTTATCCAGATCACTGTCTGCCGCATTGATCACACCCGGGAAATTCATGAACTCACCAAGTCCGGCAATTCCTTCTCTTGTGATTGGCTCTTTCATTGCTTCTGCATCGATCACCGCACCTGAGTGCTCGAATGGTGTAGCCGGTACACAGGATGGAAGCTCATATTTTACATCAAGCACTGTGTTCTCAGCTGCTTTCATCATATAGTCCAGACCGGCGATTCCACATACATTTACGATTTCATGTGGGTCTGCCATAATTGTTGTTCCTCCATGTGGAACTAACAGGCGTCCAATCTCTTCAGGACTTACATAAGAAGATTCAATATGGATGTGACTGTCGATAAATCCAGGTGCCGCATATCTTCCTTCTGCATCAATCACTTTCACGCCTTCATACTCACCGATACCTGCAATCTGATTACCTGAAAATGCAATGTCTCCTTCCTGGATCTTTCCTGAAAATACGTTTACAATCTTACAATTTTTGATCACCAGATCTGCCGGAACTCTTCCTGCAGCTGTATCAATAAGTTTCTTTAATTCCACCTTCATTGTTGCTACGTCTTTCACGTCAGAAGTCCTCCTCTTTATTTTTCGTCTGAGTCCTCTTTGCTTTTAAATGGAATCACTTCGCATTCATTTGAAGCTTCTTCGTCTTCGTCTGAATCTTCTTCGTCATCTTCTTCGTCATCTTCTTCCTCAAGAAAGCTTTTGATTTTTGATAAACAAATTTTGATTTTCCTAAACGAATTTTCACCCTTTACATCGGTTTCATCTTTCTCTGCATCCGGCACAAAATTCTCTGATGACTGTTCCTCTGTGTCCTCTGTAATCACAGGCATCGCGATTGTCTCACCCAAAGTTTCGGACTCTTCTGAGCTATCTCTGTTTTCGGTCACTGCCTCTGTTTCAGTCGCCACATTTATTTCTGTAACTCCTTCTGTCTCAGCCGTTTCATTTATTTCAGATGTTACATCTGTCTCAGCTTCTTCTGTAGTTGCATCTGTCGCAACTGCTCCTTCTGCTTCTGTAGTCAGATCTGCATCCGTCTCCTCTTCTGTTTGGTCCGCTCCATCAATTCCTTCTAACAGCGCATCAACTGTCTTCTCTTCCTCTGACACTACTTCTGCCTCTGGCTTCGGTTCACACGGCATCCCCACTGTAAAGCAGCTTCCGGATCCCAGGATACTTTCTGCATCCACCCATCCATCGTGTACTTCAGCAATCCATTTCACAACAGAAAGTCCCAGTCCAAAATGACCTTCTCCGGCACCTAAAGGATCTCCTCTGAAAAACCGATCCCATACGTGCGGCAGATCCGTCTCCGAAATTCCAATTCCCGCATCTGCAATCTTACAGGTAAATTCACTGCCTTTGCTTTCAACAACAACTTTGATCAGTCCAATCTCCCGGCTATAATCAATGGAATTCTCCAGCAGATTTAACAGCATCTTCCGATAACAGTTCTCATCCACTTCTGCGTAAATCTCCGGTTCAATCTCATATTCTATCTGCACCGGTTCATCTGCTTCCTGAAGTCTGCTGATCTGACCTTCTATAATTCCTGTTGTCAGTTCACTGATATTCATGCGTTTTTTATAAGCCGGCTGGCATCCCTGATCTGCCTTTGCAAAAAATGAGACTTCCTGAATAAAATCTGAAAGAATCTGTGCCTTCTTCTGCACCAGTTCAATCTGCCAGCGCTGACGCTGGGACAGTCGCCAGTCGCCAAGGCACCATGCGCTTCGTGTAAGGATCACACTGACCGGCATCCACATCTCCTGTACAACATTTTCTGCAAAATGTCCCTCTTCGCGCACATCCTCAAGTAATTCATTCAATGTCAGCTGCAGTCTCTCAAATTCCGCATCAGATTCTTCCAGTTCCAACTGTCTGGAGAAATCTTTTGTTCTACAGATTTCCGCCGCTGACTCTGCTAGATCTGCAGTCCGTTTCAGAACCTCTCTTACCAGAAAGTATCCAATTACAAGCGATGCGATGAAAACGATTGGAAGTATCACCTTCGCCATTGCTTTTGCTGTCTGCGCATCTGTTCCACTTATCATTGTAGCAAAAAACAACGCAATGCCTGTTGCCACGAATATGCACCCTGTATATTTTAGTGTTAATTTTATTTTCAAAGATATTTTTTTCATTCGTACTCCTCCAATGGAATCTCTGACATTCCAAATTAGATTATAGCACATTTTAAAACAGTATGTTGTGAAATTCTTCTTAAATAAAAAGTTTTTATTATGCTTTTCCGCCTTGTATTTCTCTCTGATTTGCCCTATTCTAAAAAGTAAATATATCAGCAAAAAAAGATTTTTAAAACAATTTGAAAGAAGGAAATATCTATGAACAATTCAGTTTCTCAAGAACTATTAAAATTTCTTCAAAAGAGTCCCACAGCGTTTCATGCAGTTCAACAGATGAAATCAGAGCTTCTTGCAGTTGATTTTACTGAACTAAAGGAAAATCAGCGTTGGAATATAGAATGCGGCAAACACTATTTTGTTACACGAAATGACTCTTCCCTGATTGCGTTTACAATTCCGGAAAATGGTATTGACAAGATGCACATTCTGACAAGTCATAGTGATTCTCCGACCTTTAAGATCAAAGAGAATCCGGAGATCGAAGTGGAAAAACATTATGTGAAATTAAATGTAGAAAAATATGGTGGCATGCTCTGTGCACCCTGGTTTGACCGTCCGCTCTCTGTTGCCGGACGCGTTATAATAAAAGATAAGACAAACGGACAATTCACGAGCAAACTCGTCAATATTGACCGGGATCTTGTTATGATCCCGAATCTCGCGATTCACATGAACCGTGAGATCAATAGCGGTTACAACTACAACGCCCAGAAAGATCTTCTCCCACTTTATGGCTGTGGTTCTCCTAAAGGAACTTTTATGGAACAGATTGCTGAAGCTGCCGGGGTAGAAAAAGATGAAATCCTTGGACATGATCTATTCCTTTATAACCGACAGGAAGGTTCCATCTGGGGGGCTTCTGAAGAATTCATTTCCAGCGGCAGACTTGATGACCTGCAGTGTGCCTTCGCATCACTTCAAGGTTTTCTTTCCGGTGAGAAAAAAGACTGTATGGCTGTACACTGTGTTCTGGATAATGAAGAAGTTGGAAGCGGTACGAAACAGGGCGCCGCATCCACGTTCCTTTTTGACACACTGATCCGTGTTCACGAAGCACTTGGATATGATGGAGAAGATTATCGTGTTCATCTTGCAGACAGCTTTATGATCTCTGCGGATAATGCTCATGCGGTTCATCCAAACTATACAGAGAAAGCAGATCCGACAAACCGTCCTTACCTGAACGAAGGAATCGTGTTGAAATTCAATGCAAACCAGAAGTACTGTACGGACGCCGTATCTGCTGCCATGTTCCGCGACCTATGTAAGCGGGCAGATGTTCCGGTTCAGACATTTACAAACCGTTCTGATATGGTCGGTGGCTCTACCCTTGGAAATATTTCCAACACTCAGGTTGCGCTCTATACCGTTGACATCGGACTTCCGCAGTTGGCAATGCATTCCCCTTATGAGACTGCAGGTGTGAAAGATACTGAGTATCTGGTACGAGCTGCAAAAGAATTCTTCTGCTAGTAAAGGAAGGAGCAGGGATTTCATTATGACGAAATTCCTGCTCTTTATTTTTTACAAATGCCTTCTCAGCGCCTCTACATAATAAGACGCATAACGACTGAAAATAATATTTTTCTTTTTAATAATACCGATCCTCATCGTTTTATCGACATCTAATGGCTTCGCTATAATACTGCTTCCATTTAATTTCTGGTCGATCACACCACTGCTTACTGTGAATCCGTTTAATCCGATCACTAGGTTAAATAAGGTTGCCCTGTCTCTTACCTGTATACTCTTCGGAAAATCAAGCATGCTTATAAATTCCTCTGAAAAATAAAACGAATTATTATTTCCCTGTTCATAAACAAGATACGGATATGGTCGTAAATCTTCCATGGAAATCATTTCTTTTTCTGCCAGTGGATGATCTTTACAGATAAATACATGCGGTTCTGCAACAAACATTTCCTCAAATTTCAACTGATTATTCTTTATCAGCTTCAAAATCACATCTTCATTGTGTTCCGAAAGATAAAGAACCCCAATCTCACTTTTTCCGCTTGCCACATCTTCAATGATCTCGCCCGTCTGTGTCTCTCTTATAATAAAACTATACTGGTCTGCATCATATTCTTTGATCAGATCAACAAAAGCATTTACCGCAAACGAATAATGCTGGCAAGACACAGAAAACTTCGGTGTTCTTCTCTCTCCATTTCCAAAATGTTCTTTCATATTGTCAGCCTGCTCTAAGAGCATCCTTGCAAAAGACAATAGCTCTTCGCCTTCTCTTGTAACAGTAACGCCTTTGTTAGACCTTGTAAATGCAGTCACTCCCATCTCTTTTTCAAGATTATGAATTGCTGCACTAAGCGACGGCTGTGAAATAAAAAGCTTTTCTGCAGCCTCCGTAATATTCCCACAATCCGCAACCGTAACTAAATAGGTTAATTGCTGTAATGTCATGTTCGCTCACTCCTTATTGAAACTGATATCCAGATTTATCGTAAAAGTATTCCCCATAACCAGGTTGAGACAAATGGCTGTAAGAAAAACATAATAACACCTACTGAACCACATATCAAATAAAAATCATTAATTTTTGAATCTGATAAAGTGCGCTTTGTAAAGTTTTCTGTCACAAAGCGTACGATAAGGTAGCCGATCAAAGTACCGATGCTATTTGTAATGATATCATCTATATCAGTTGCTCTGCCAGTAAAAAGTTGAGAAATCTCAATAAAAGACGTTGCAACAATTCCGGCCAGGGCAACACTTTTTATACTTCTGAACTCTTTCCATAACATTGGTAAAAAGAAACCAAACGGAACGAATAAAAGCACATTTAAACACGCATTAACAAGATCTGACAACATATAAATAAACGGAATCAGATTCACTGTAAACTCCATTTGCAACATCGTAATATTCGGGAATCCCACTAATGCTAATACTACTGCCAGATAAAATCCAAATATCATATAAACCATCGTTCGTTTCCAGCTCTGAAAGAAAAACTTCTCATATATACCCCAAAGCGGAATTATAAAAACTGCTGCTGCAACAAGTTCAATTAAGGCGTTGTATATTCTGCTCATTTTCCCTCTCCATGAATTATATTTTACACAACTCATAGTCTATCATATCAGGCCTGGTTACAGTAGCTTTATAATCCTTAATTAAATTTAATTTTTCATTAAGATGAAGTTACTGTTCACACGATGTGCGACCAGCAACGCATCTTGCAAGTTTTCATTATCCTCTTGCGTCCTGGTGTCAGATATGTTATATTGAAAATGCAAAGAGGGAAACCGCAAGCGGCTACCCGTAATATTGTATCAAACTATATTTTTATAGTCGTCAACTACTGCGAATAGTTGGCGGCTATTTTCGTCTACCCTTGAAAATCTCATAACAAAGACCAACAAGGGCAACAATGAATATACAAAACTGAATCAGATCAGAATATGTAATCATCTTATCGCCCTCCTTTCTTTCGTTTGGAGGGTGTTTTTATCCCTCCGTAAAAGAAGGGTAGCCGCCTGGCTTTGGTTTCCCTGTCTGTATATTATCACGTTGATACCGGACAGGCAACCGCCTTTTTCTCTTTATTCCGTTATGCGAACGTTCGGGGTTACTGTTCACTCCGTTCACAGCAACTTGGTCAAAATCCATTCCAAATCACCTTCGGTGATGGGATTTTGCCCCGTATGTCTCGGGATTTTGCCATATTCATGGCAAAACACCTCGCGGGATATTACCTGTGAACAGTAACCTCCTGTTTCCTTAGTTGGTACTTCCCTTGATTTTTTCCCCTTACCATGCTATACTATCACCCGTTACAAAACCCTAAAAAACAAGGTCTTATAAGGGGGTCGCCGATTTCCGGCGTAAGGTCATATACTTACTGTATATGCCTTCCGCGGCATTCGTCAAATGTCCATGCAAGCATGGCCGCCTGACTCATTGCTGCGCGAAAATGAATCGTGTGTTCGTGACCTTCCACACGTAAAACAAAACTAAAGGAGAACTGAATAATGAAAAACTCAAGTAACAAAGTGCTTTACCTGGCACAGGCAGCTATGATCGCTGCCATCTATGTCGTACTGACTGTTGTCGGTGCATCACTGGCTTTTGGAGAGGTGCAGATCCGTTTTGCGGAAGCACTGACGATCCTCCCGGTATTTACTCCGGCTGCAATCCCTGGATTGTTTGTAGGATGCCTCATCGGAAACACACTTGGAGGTGCGATCCTGCCTGACATTATCTTCGGCAGCCTTGCAACACTGATTGGTGCCATCTTTACATGGTCTTTAAGAAACAAGAGCAAATTCCTTGCCCCTGTTCCTCCGGTTGTTGCCAACATCATCGTGGTTCCATTTGTATTAAAATACGCTTACATGGTTCCACTTCCGATTCCTTTCATGATGCTGACAGTTGGTGTCGGAGAAGTGATTTCCGCCGGTGTGCTTGGTCTGATTCTTTACGGAGCACTTAACAAATATCGAGGAATTATCTTTAAAAAAGCTTTATAGATTTTTCTTATGTAACAAAGGGAGTGGCTATGTGAATAATTTCGTTTCACATAGCCACTCCCCTTTTCTAAGATGGGATTTTCATATTATCATCACGGTTTTGGCGTACCACAGAATTCACAGAATGCTCCGGTATTCTCTGCTCCACACTGACATATCCATGTACCGCCTGTCTGCGGCTGTGCGTTAGCATTCATATTCTGGTTCATTCCCATGTTTCCATTCTGCACGTTGCCATTCATATTCTGCATTCCATTGTTCATCCCCATATTTCTATACTGGGCTGTGCCGTTCATGTTCTGCATTCCATTATTCATTCCCATATTTCCATACTGGGCTGTGCCGTTCATGTTCTGCATTCCATTATTCATTCCCATGTTTCCGTACTGGGCTCCACCGTTCATTCCCGGCATTCCATTATTCATTCCCATAGCTCCCATAGCGGCAGCTCCCATATTTCCCATAGCTCCGCCTGCCATACCTGACATGCCTGACATTCCGCTATTCATTACAGGATTTCCGGTAAGCGCAGCCACAATCTGGTTCGCTACCTGTTCAATTTCCATGATTTCCATACGGTCTTTCTCATCAAGACGTGAATTACATAATCTGAAATCCATGTCATCAAACCACTCTGTTCTTACTTTGATACGCATTGTATAATCATATTCGTATCGATATACCGGCGGCTGATAACTGACAGTTTTTCCATCTTTTGTGTAAGTCTCTTCTCTACGGTCCTGTTGTACTTCCATCTTACACATTACAATAGATGACAATGGTACGATATCCGGATTCTCTGTCGTATCCAGATTATGTGCTACAGTAAAGTTGCCTTTTGTATCGTCAATAAATACATTATATGTGTTTGTAGCAAACTGACGAGTTACAACAAAGCTCTGTACAAGCTGTTTATTCTGCTCGCGGTATGCCAACTGACGTTTAATGTCTTCTACCGTACTGTGTCTGCGCTCCTCAAACCAAGGGGACAGTTTTCTCGCACAGTTTTTACATAAATTACCATCATCTAACTTTCGGTTTCCAAGTAAACCAATTTTTTCTCCACAGATATC
>OINC01000242.1_pt1 | contig 9418 bp, 9 predicted proteins | sample 1585151 | NCBI WGS metagenome assembly OINC01 (sample SAMN02674597, study PRJEB24791) | human gut metagenome, SKBSTL013 | isolation source: stool | host: Homo sapiens | place: USA
CAGTCAGGAAACCTGCCTGCTGTTGGTACGGGGGTGCAAACCCCAGATCACGAGGAATTGGTTGTACCAAAAAGCCCTGAAACAACAGAGGTCTTTTTGTCATGCCATCCGCAGGACAGAAGGGCCTCTTCTTTCATCTTTCTTTCCTGTACCCTTTGTTTGGTTCAAACCGCAATTTATCCAGCAGGAAAGGACAAGAACAATGAGAAAGATCGAAACCAAAAAGCTGGCCGCAGCTGTTACAGCTCTGGCTCTGTGCGCCGGCGTGCTCACCGGCTGCGGCGGTGCTGCTTCCGGCACTGCATCCAGCACCGCTGCGTCTTCCGCTTCCAGCGAAGCGAGCAGCGAGGAGGCTGACGAAATGGCAGCAAAGAACGTGGCAGACCTGATCGATGCCATCTATGTGCAGGAGCGCACCGATGACACCGATGCCCAGTGTGAGGCCGCCAAGGCCGCATGGGATGCCCTGACCGATGCCCAGAAGGAGCTGGTCGAGGGCGAAGAGGCTGACCCTGACTACTTTGGCCGCGACACCGGCGATGCTTCCAAGGACGACAGCCGCAATCAGGACGACATCGGCGAGAATGAGCTGCTGGTGGTCTCCTTCGGCACCTCCTTCAACGACAGCCGTGTGAAGGACATCAAGGGCATCGAGGACGCCCTGCAGGCCGCCTACCCGGATTGGAGCGTCCGCCGCGCCTTCACCGCACAGATCATCATCAACCATGTTCAGGCCCGCGACGGCGAGAAGATCGACAACATGGAGCAGGCTCTGGAGCGCGCTGTCGCCAACGGCGTGAAGCAGCTGGTGGTGCAGCCCACCCATCTGATGCACGGTGCTGAGTACGACGAGATGTGCGCCGCCATTGACAAGGTTCGTGACAAGTTCGAGTCCGTTGAGATCGCCGAGCCCATGCTGGGTGAGGTGGGAAGCGACGCCACCGTCATCAACACCGATAAGGAAGCCGTTGCCAAGGCCGTCGTCGCCGCTGCTCTGAGCGAGAGCGGTTACGAGTCCACCGCCGCCGCCAAGGAGGCCGGTGTGGCTTATGTGCTGATGGGTCACGGTACGGCGCATGTGGCGAAGGTCACTTACAGCCAGATGGCCACCCAGATGGACAAGCTGGGCTATGAGAACGTGTTCATCGGCACCGTGGAGGGCGAGCCTGAGAATACCTCCTGCGAGGCCGTGATCGCAGCTGTCAAGGAAGCCGGTTACACCACCGTGGTGCTGCGTCCCCTGATGGTCGTGGCGGGCGACCACGCCAACAACGATATGGCTGGGGCGGACGAGGATTCCTGGAAGACCATGTTTGAGGCCGCCGGTCTCACCGTGAACTGCCAGATCTCCGGCCTGGGCCGTATCGATGCCATCCACGCGCTGTATGTCGCCCACACCAAGGCGGCTATCGACGCCATTGCGTAACAAGGACTGAACGGGCTCCGGGGCGGTATACCATCGCCTCGGAGCCTTTTTCAAAGCAAGGAGGACTTTACCATGAAAAAAATTCTTTCGTTTCTGCTGGCCACTCTGATGATGACAGCGCTGCTGGTGGGCTGCGGGCAGCAGCAGACCGATGCCCCCGGCAACGATGAGCCCGACCAGCCCGCTCTGGCGGACGGCGTATACACCGCCGACTTCAACACCGACAGCAGTATGTTCCACGCCAACGAGACCTGCGACGGCAAGGGCGTGCTGACCGTGAAGGACGGCCAGATGACCATTCACGTCAGTCTCGCCTCCACCAGCATCGTGAATCTGTTCCCCGGTTTGAAGGAGGACGCCCAGAAGGACGGCGCCGTGCTGCTGCAGCCCACCAAGGATACCGTCACCTATCCCGATGGCCTGACCGAGACGGTCAACGGCTTTGATATCCCCGTGCCCGCACTGGACGAGGAGTTCGACGTGGCCCTCATCGGCAAGAAGGGCGTGTGGTATGACCACAAGGTTTCCGTCTCCAACCCTGTTCTGAAGGAGGATGACGGCGTGGACGCTGCCGCCATTACGCTGGCGGACGGCACTTACACCATTGAGGTGGGCTTCGAGGGCGGCTCCGGTAAGTCCCATGTGCTGACCCCCTGCACCCTGAAGGTGGAGAACGGCGCTGCCACCGCCACCATCGTGTGGAGCAGCCAGAAGTACGACTATATGCTGGTGGACGGCCAGCGCTATGACGTTCTCACCACCGAGGGCGGCTCCACCTTCGAGATCCCCGTGCGGGCGCTGGATACCCCGCTGACGGTGATCGGCGACACCACCGCTATGAGCACCCCCCACGAGATCGAGTACACCCTGACCTTTGATTCCACCACGGTGGCGGAGGCAGCCCAGTGAAACGGCTGACCGCCGCGGTACTGGCGCTGCTGCTGATGCTGTCCCTCTGTGGCTGCGGCACGGCAGACGCCCCTGCCAAAACAGATGGACAAACTGTCTCCGTATCGTGGGATGAGTTGGTCTTTGACCGTACCATGCCCCTGCGCTATGCCCAGCAGTTTACCGTAGAGTATGCCGGAGAGAGCTACAAGCGCATTACCATCAACAACGACCGGGTGTACCTGCTGGTAGCGGAGGGCGCGGCGGTGCCTGACGGAGTACCCTCCGGCGTCACTGTTTTGCAGCAGCCGCTGGATCAGATCTATCTGGTAGCCGCCGCTGCCATGGACTACTTCGACAAGCTGAACGCCATTGACTGCATCACCCTCAGCGGTAAAAAGCAGTCGGACTGGTATATCCAGCGTGCCAAGGACGCCATGGACAGCGGAGCGCTGGTATACGCCGGCAAGTACTCCGAGCCGGATTATGAGCTGATCTTGTCACAGGGTTGCGATCTGGCGGTGGAAAACACCATGATCTATCACTCTCCGGCGGTGCTGGAGCAACTGGAGCGGCTGGGCATCCCCGTGCTGGTGGAGACATCCAGCTACGAGACCCAGCCCATGGGCCGGATGGAGTGGATCAAGCTGTACGCGGCGCTGCTGGACAAGGAGGACGAGGCCGAGGCGCTGTTTAATGAGAAGATGGACAGCGTGGCGGACGTACTGGAGCAGCAGCCCACCGGCAAGACTGTGGCGTTTTTCTACATCACCAGCAGCGGCGCTGTAAACGTCCGCAAGTCCACGGACTATGTGGCGAAGTGCGTTGCCATCGCAGGCGGAGACTATGTCTCCTTCGACGAATCGGCGGAGGACAACGCCCAGTCCACCGTCAACATTCAGATGGAATCCTTCTACCACGGTGCAGTGGACGCCGATGTGCTGATCTACAACAGCATCATCGATGGCGAGCTGCACACGCTGGACGAATTGGTGGCACTGGATCCACTGATGGCCGACTTCAAGGCCGTCAAGAGCGGTAATGTGTGGTGCCTGACCAAAAACTTCTATCAGGAGTCGCTGGAGCTGAGCGATCTCATTCTGGACGTGAACCATGCGTTGAACGACGCGCCGGATACGGCTTTTCACTTTCTGACACGGATGAAGTGAGCATTTTTTACATCATAAGGAGGAGCGGCATGAAGAGAAACCGAACACTTCGCATCTGGGGAGGCTTCTTGCTGCTCCTCCTGCTTTTATTCACATTTTTGATTTGGAATATCTTCGCGGGAAGCGTTTCTCTTTCCGCGTCTGAGATATGGCGGATCCTGCTGGGGGGCGATGTTGGCTTTACCCAGAGCCAGATCATCGTAAAGATCCGTCTGCCCCGGCTTCTGTCGGCGCTGATCCTGGGCGGGGCGCTGTCCCTGTCCGGCTATCTGCTGCAAACCTTCTTCCACAACCCCATCGCAGGCCCCTTCGTGCTGGGCATCTCCTCCGGCGCAAAGATGACGGTGTGCGTGGCCATGCTGGTGCTGCTGAGCCGTGGCAAGACCACCTCCTCCGCCATTCTCATCGCAGCGGCCTTCGTGGGTGCCATGGTGTCCATGGGCTTCGTGCTGCTGATCTCCCAGCGGGTCAAGCGCATGAGCCTGCTGGTAGTCTGCGGCGTGATGATCGGCTATATCTGCTCGGCACTGACGGATTTTCTCGTGACCTTTGCCGACGATTCCAGCATCGTGAATCTGCACAACTGGTCTCTCGGCTCCTTCTCCGGCATGAGCTGGGACAACGTAAAGACTATGGCCGTTGTCTGCGGCATCACGCTGCTGCTGACCTTCCTGCTTTCCAAGCCCATCCGGGCGTACCAGTTGGGCGAGGTCTATGCCCAGAATATGGGCGTCCCCCTGCGGGCCTTCCGGACGGCGCTGATCCTGTTGTCCAGTGTGCTGTCCGCCTGCGTCACGGCCTTTGCCGGCCCCATCTCCTTTGTTGGCATCGCAGTGCCGCACCTGATGAAATCCCTGTTCAAATCGGCGGAGCCGCTGTGCATGATTCCGGCCTGCTTCCTGGGCGGCGGCGTGTTCTGCCTGTTCTGCGACCTCATCGCCCGCACCGCCTTTGCCCCCACAGAGGTGAGCATCAGCTCCGTCACGGCGGTATTCGGCGCACCCATCGTCATCTACATGATGATCCACAGAAAGGCGGCGTGAGTATGGCAGCATATCTGGAAACCAAGGCGCTTGCCGTGGGCTACCACGGCAAGCCGCTGATTGAAGATGTCGCCCTCCATGTGCAGCGGGGCAAGATCGTGACGCTCATCGGCCCCAACGGGTCGGGAAAATCCACCATCTTAAAAACCATTATCGGCCAGCTCTCCAAGGTGTCCGGCACAGTGTTTCTGGACGGCAAGGCCATGGAGGAGCGCAGCCGCAATGAGATCGCCCGGCGCATGGCCATTTTGATGACGGCCCGCATGGAGCCGGAGCTGATGACCTGCCGGGACGTGGTGAGCAGCGGCCGCTACCCCTATACCGGGCGGCTGGGCATTTTGCAGCCGGAGGATCAAGCCATCGTGGAGCGCTCGCTGGAGCAGGTAGGCGGCATGGAGTTTGCTGACCGGCCCTTCTCCGCCATCAGTGACGGACAGCGCCAGCGCATCCTGTTGGCCCGGGCCCTGTGTCAGGAGCCGGAGATCATCGTGCTGGACGAGCCCACCAGCTTTCTGGATATTCGCTACAAGTTGGAGCTTTTGACGGTGCTCAAGCGCATGGTGCGGGAGAACGATCTGGCGGTGCTGCTGTCCCTCCACGAGCTGGAGCTGGCGGAGCGCATTTCCGACACGGTGGTGTGCGTGGCGGGCGACCGCATCGACCGCATCGGCACCCCGGAGGAGATTTTCACCCGCGAGTATATCGCAAAGCTGTACCGGATGGAGCACGGGAAGTACGACCCCTGCTTCGACAGCCTGGAATTTGTGCCGTAAGGAGTGCTATCATGGAAAAACAAGGTGTTTTTTACGCCGTCAGCGTGGGTCCCGGCGACCCGGAGCTGCTGACCCGGCAGGCGTGCCGGGTCTTGACGGACTGCGGCGTGGTGGCCGCTCCCCGGATGAAGTCCGGGCGGATGCTGGCGCTGGACATCGCCGCCGGTGCTGTGGATATGCAGGGCAAGACCATATTGCCGTTGGATTTCACCATGGCGCGTGACGCGGCGGTACGGGAGGACAGCTACCGCACGGCGGCTGCCGCCATCGAAACGGCACTGGCGGCCGGGCAGGACGTGGCCATGGTCAATCTGGGCGACGTGTCCGTGTACGCCACGGCCTACTATATTCTGGAGCGCATCCGCTCTGACGGGTTTAAAACGGTGATGTGTTCCGGCGTCACCAGCTTCTGCGCCGTGGCGGCGCGGCTGGGGCGCAGCCTCACCCGCATGGAGGAGCCCCTCCACATCCTGCCGGGCAGCGCCGATCTGGACAGTGCGCTGACGCTGCCGGGAACGAAGGTTATCATGAAGTCCGGCAAGGCCATCCACGAGACGGCGGCGGCGCTGGAGCGCCGCGGCCTGCTGGCAAATGCCGGGATGGTGGCAGATTGCGGACTGGAAACAGAGCAGGTCTACACCGACCTGCGGCAGCTGCCGGAGGAGATCAGCTATTTTGCCACCATCGTGGCGGATTGAGAGGTCGCTATGGAGCAAAAAGTCCCCCGCTTGGTGCTGGCCGGTACCAACAGCGGCTGCGGCAAGACCACCGTCACCTGCGCCGTTTTGCAGGCGCTGGTATCGCGGGGTCTGCGGGTAGGCGCGGCAAAATGCGGCCCGGATTACATTGACCCCATGTTCCACAGCCGGGTTATCGGCGCGAAAAGCTCCAATTTGGACAGCTTCTTTTTTGACCGCGACACCATGCGCTATCTGCTGGCTCACAACGGTCAGGACTGCGATATCACGGTGATTGAAGGGGTCATGGGCTATTATGACGGTCTGGGGCTGACATCCACCCGCGCCAGCACCTACGAGGCGGCGCGCTCGACCGACAGCCCCGTGGTGCTGGTGGTCAACGCACGGGGGGCGGCGTTGTCCGTTGTGGCGGCGGTGCAGGGCTTTCTGGACTTCGCGCCGGACAACAACGTGCAGGGCGTCATTCTCAACGGGTGCAGTGCCATGAGCTACGGTGCGCTGGCGCGGGAGCTGGAAAGCCGGCTGGGCGTCCGCGCCTGCGGCTATCTGCCCAGGCTGCCAGAGTGTACGCTGGAGAGCCGCCACCTGGGGCTCATCACTGCGGACGAGGTAGCCGACCTGCAAGAGAAGCTGCGCAAGCTGGCGGCCGAGGCAGAAAAAACGCTGGACATAGCCGCCCTGCTGGAAATTGCGGCTGCCGCGCCGCCGCTTCGCTTTACGCCGCCGGTATTGCCGGAAAAGGGCGCGCCGGTGCGGATCGGCGTGGCCCGTGACCGGGCGTTCTGCTTTTACTACGAGGACAGCCTCGACCTTTTGCGGCAGCTGGGCGCGGAGCTGGTGCCCTTCAGCCCCCTGACGGATGAACGGCTTCCCAACGGTGTACAGGGGCTGTACTTAGGCGGCGGCTACCCGGAACTTTACGCGACGCAGTTGGAGGAAAACCGTACCCTGCGCGGGCAGCTTCGGGAGGCCGCACACGCGGGAATGCCCTGTATCGCCGAGTGCGGCGGCTTCATGTATCTGACGCAGTCCATCGCAGGCCGCGCCATGGTGGGTGCGCTGCCGGGGGACTGCTTTGATACGGGGAGGCTGACCCGGTTCGGCTACATCACCGCCACGGCGCAGGCGGACAGCCTCCTCTGCCGCGCCGGAGAGCAGGTACCCATGCATGAATTCCACCACTGGGATACCCCCCAGCCCGGCGGCGCTTTTCTGGCGGTAAAGCCCTCCGGTAAGCAGTGGCGCTGTGCGTATGCCACGGACACTCTGTACGCGGGCTTCCCCCACTTCCATTTTTACGCCAAGCCCGTCATGGCACAGCGCTTTTTGGCGGCTTGCAGAAAGGAGACGCTATGATGGAGCAAATGAAGCCTATGGACATTGAGAAGCGCAGTTTCGCCATCATCACCGAGCTGCTGGGCGACCGGCGGCTGGACCCGGAAAACGAGCTGGTCATCAAACGGGTCATCCACACCACGGCGGATTTTGACTATGTGGACAATCTGGCCTTTTCCGGCCACGCGGTGCAAAAGGCCATCGCCGCTCTACGGGCGGGCTGCGACATCGTCACCGATACCCAGATGGTCAAGGCCGGGATCAATAAGACGATCCTCGCCTCGCTGGGCGGAGAGGTACACTGCTTCATGTCGGACGCGGACGTGGCGGCGGAGGCTAAGGAGCGGGGCGTGACCCGTGCCTTTGTATCCATGGAGCGGGCGGCAGCCCTGCCTAAGCCCTGCATCTTCGCCATCGGCAACGCCCCTACGGCACTTTTTTCGCTGGAGAATCTGATGGAGGCAGACAAGCTCCATCCCGCCCTCATCATCGGGGTACCGGTGGGCTTTGTGAATGTGGTGGAGAGCAAGGAGCGCATCATCGAGGCCGCTGCCGCGCCCTACATCGTGTCCCGGGGCCGCAAGGGCGGCAGCAACGTGGCGGCGGCCATCTGCAACGCCATGCTCTACCAGATCAGGCGGTAGGTTATGAAGGAATTTATCATACGGGACGGAAAAAAGCTCCGTCTGGGCTACACCACCGGCTCCTGTGCCGCGGCGGCGGCCAAGGCCGCCGCATGGATGCTGCTGAGCGGCAGCAAAAAGGAGTCCATCCGCCTGCTGACACCCAAGGGCATGGAGCTGGCATTGGCGGTGGAGGACATCTATCTGTCCCCGGACTGTGTGCGCTGCGCCATCCGGAAGGACAGCGGCGATGACCCGGATATCACCCGTGACACCCTGATCTATGCCGAGGTGCGGAAAACAGAGACTGTTGGCATTGTCATCGACGGCGGACGGGGCGTAGGCCGGGTAACCAAGCCGGGTCTTGACCAGCCCGTGGGGGCGGCGGCCATCAACTCTGTACCCCGCCTGATGATCCGGGAGGCCGTGGAGGAGGTCTGCGGCCTGTTCGGATACACCGGCGGCATGTATGTGGTAATCTCCGCTCCCGACGGCGAGACGCTGGCAAAAAAGACCTTCAATCCCCGGCTGGGCATTGAGGGCGGCATCTCCATCTTAGGCACCACGGGGATCGTAGAGCCTATGAGCGAGCAGGCGCTGGTGGACACCATCCATGTAGAGCTGCGGCAGCGGCGGGAGGGCGGCGCGGATTATGTACTGCTGGCCCCCGGCAACTACGGCGCGGACTATATCAAGAGTGCCATGGGCATCGACCCCGCCACGGCGGTGATGACCTCCAACTTCATCGGCGACGCGCTGGAGATGTGCCGGGAGCTGGGCTTCCGAGGGGCGCTGCTCGTCGGCCATATCGGCAAGCTGGTAAAGCTGGCGGGCGGTATGTGGAACACCCACTCCCGCTACGGCGACTGCCGCATGGACATCCTGACGGCCTGTGCCGCCGCAGAGGGGCTGCAAGGCGGTGCGGCGGCGGAGATGCTCTGCTGCGCCACCTGTGACGACGCCCTGCGGCTGTTGAAGGAGCAGGGACTTTATGACGCAGTGCTGCACCGGCTGGCCGGGCGCATTGACGACATGATGCACTATAAATGCAGTGATATAGAGACGGGAGCCATCCTCTTTTCCAAGGAATATGGCTATCTTTGTGAGACGAAGGGCGCATCCAAGCTGCTGCGCCGGATAAAGGAGGACTGACAATGGTACATTTTGTGGGAGCGGGCAGCGGCGCTGCCGACCTCATCACCGTCCGAGGCGCCAAGCTGCTGGGCGAGGCCGACGTGGTGATCTACGCCGGCTCACTGGTGAATCCGGCGCTGCTGGACTACACCAGGGAGGGCTGCGAGATCCACGACAGCGCCAGGCTGACGCTGGAAGAGGTTATCGCCCTCATCGAGAAAGCGGAGGCGGAGGGAAAGACCACGGTGCGTCTGCACACGGGGGATTCCAGCATCTATGGTGCGGTGCGGGAGCAGTTCGACGAGCTGGAAAAGCGGGACATTGTCTAC
>OINC01000246.1_pt1 | contig 9323 bp, 9 predicted proteins | sample 1585151 | NCBI WGS metagenome assembly OINC01 (sample SAMN02674597, study PRJEB24791) | human gut metagenome, SKBSTL013 | isolation source: stool | host: Homo sapiens | place: USA
TCGCACGTGTGTGATAGATAAATAAATAAAATAGTTTCCGCCTTAGCCGTATTAGGGGATGTGGAAAAGAGGAAAAGTGCCTCTAGCCCAGTGTTTGCAAGGAATTTTGGCTTTGAAAACTTTGTGGAATTCGACTGGATTTTATGTGGAACGACTGTTGAAAACTTTTTCGTTTCTAAAGACAGATGTAAAATCCCTGGGGGTTTTACCAAGGCTGTCCCATAGTTATCCACATGTCAGACGCAGATTTTCCACATAGTTATTCACAGGCCAAAATGGCAAAATAAGGCTAAGCCGGATTGATTTTCTTCTTTATAATATTAATAGTGTTAGAAAGAGTCTCGTCCGCCTTTAATTCGTTCTCGATTTTCTCAATCCCATGCTTGATGGTAGAGTGATCCTTGCCCCCAAGAATGACACCGACTGCTTTTAATGAAGTTTCTGTCATATTTCGGATCAGATACATGGCAATCTGGCGCGGAAATACGATCTCGGCGTTACGTTTATTCCCTTTCAGATCAGGAATAGATACACCAAAATGTTCGGAAACGATGTCCAAAATCAGTTCAGGCGTAACTTCTCTGCGATTATCCGAAGAAATGATATCTTTTAAGGCCTCTGCTGCAAGGGCAATATCGATAGAACCGGTGTTGTTCAGTTTATAAAGAGCAATCAGTTTATTAAGAGACCCTTCAAGTTCTCGGATATTTGTCTTAACGTTCGTTGCGATATATTCGAGTACATCATTCGGAATATTGTATTTTTCCAGATGATCCAGCTCGATCTTCTTCTGTAAAATCGCCATACGGGTTTCATAATTAGGTGATGAAATATCAGCAATCAGACCCCACTCAAAGCGCGTACGAAGTCTGGCCTCCAAAGTCTCAATATCTTTCGGCGGCTTATCAGACGATATGATGATCTGCTTTCCGGATGTATGCAGATGGTTAAATGTGTGGAAGAATTCTTCCTGTGTACTTTCTTTTCCGATAATGAATTGGATATCATCGATCAAAAGTACGTCATTATTACGGTATTTATCGCGGAATTTCGACATTGCGGACTCGTTTCCGGCGGTTTTTCCGTTTTTGAGAGCTTCGATCAGCTCATTGGTAAATGTCTCGCTGGTTACATAGAGGACTTTTTTCTTTGGATTCTTGTCCAGAATAAAATGTGCAATTGAGTGCATCAAATGAGTCTTTCCAAGTCCAACACCTCCATATAAGAAGAGGGGATTGTATACTTCTCCCGGAGATTCGGCTACAGCAAGGGAAGCTGCATGGGCGAAATTATTGTTACCGCCGACAACGAAAGTATCAAAAGTATACTTCGGATTAAGCCCGGCTTTTTCCGCAGCACTTTTGCTTTTTTTCTTCTGATTTGCTTCAATGGCCATATTCTGAATCTCGTTCAGTCTGTCATCATCCTCGGAAATGAAGACAACTTCATATTCAGTTCCAGTAATCTCCGCAATACATACTTTTAATGGAAGCTGATATTTTTTTTCAATATATTCTACACTCGCATTCATATTTACTAATATAAATACGGTATTGTCTACGACATCGTAAACTTTCAATGGTTGGATCCACGTATTGAACGATACATTGGACAACTCATGTTCGACCCTGAGATGTTCGATAATTTCAGGCCATTTTTCCTTTACTGTATTCATCATATTTACTCCTAATCTGTCTGATTCGCGGATTTTCACCTATAAACCCACTCTTCTACATTGTACATCAAAAAGTTGCTTTAGGCAATCTTTTATCGCTATGCTTTGGCAACTGGCAGTTTCTCTTGATGTAGATTTGAAATATGTGGAAAACTCAATCCCAATTATCAACACTTGTAAAATGCGCATGAAATGGGGAAAAAATCTAAAAAAATATATGATTTCCACACGTTATCCACAAAAATCCACAAAGTTTTCCACAAAATGTGGATAAATATATTTTTAAAATTTGAGGAATAGCTTGACGTAGAGCGGTTTTTTTTATATAATCAAGGCTGATGTCTTATGAAAATTAGGGGGCAAGCCCCTTGGAATAAAATAAGGAGGTGGATATCCATGAAGATGACATTCCAGCCAAAGAAGAGACAGAGAGCTAAAGTACATGGCTTCAGATCTAGAATGAGCACAGCAGGTGGAAGAAAAGTACTTGCTGCAAGAAGAGCAAAAGGAAGAAAGAAATTATCAGCGTAGGCCGCATATATGTGGCCTTTTCTTCTACTCAGAAAAATTAGGAGAATAAGACAATGAAGTATTCCGAATCACTGAAAAAGAACAAAGATTTCCAATATATATATAGAAAAGGGAAATCTTACGCCAACAAATATCTGGTCATGTATGTACTGGAAAATGGGACAAGTCAGAATCGATTAGGAATATCTGTAAGTAAAAAAGTAGGAAACAGTATAGTACGGCACAGATTAACAAGATTAATCCGAGAAAGCTATAGACTGCAAGAAGAACGATTCAGATGTGGATTAGATATAATTGTTATAGCAAGAATAGGCGCCAAAGGAAAAGATTATAAAGATATTGTCGGCGCAATGCTCCATCTGGGTCATCTTCATAAGATTATAGATGAGGGGTAACGTATTATGAAGAAGATTCTGCTCACTGGTATCAGATTTTATCAGAGATATCTGTCTCCGATAAAGGGCGGTTCCACCTGTAAATTTTATCCGACTTGTTCTCAGTATGCGAAAGAGGCAATTGAGAAATACGGTGCATTAAAAGGAGGACGACTGGCGGTGTGGAGAATTCTGCGTTGTAATCCGTTTACCAGAGGAGGTTACGACCCTGTTCCTTAAAAAGATTACAACTACATATGGAGGAAAAAATTATGGTACCAAGTTTACTGACTGCCGCTAACTGGCCGATTGTCGGACAGCTTTGCTGGATTCTGGGTAAGGTAATGAACTTTATCTATAATTTCCTGGACAAATGTCTGCCAAGCGATAGCGGGCTGGTAGGTCTGTCGATTATTCTGTATACGATTTTTGTGTATACATTATTACTTCCACTTACGATTAAGCAGCAGAGAACATCCAAGATGTCTTCTGTTATGAATCCGGAGATTCAGGCTATACAGAAGAAGTATAAAAATAAGAAAGACCAGGCGTCCATGATGAAACAGCAGGAAGAGATTCAGCAGGTGTACGATAAATATGGTACATCGATGTCAGCAGGATGCCTTCCGTTACTGATTCAGATGCCGCTGTTATTTGCTTTGTACCCGGTTATCTATAATATCCAGAAATATGTTCCGGAGATCAAGACAGCTCCAAAGGCTGTAAATGTATTCCTGACACTTCCGGATCTGACTATCTCACCTATGCAGATGATCAAGAACAGCGGAAGCTATGGTTTCCCGGCAATCATGATCATTATTACTGCGATTTTACTTCCGGTATTATCAGGTTTGACACAGTATGGAAGTATCAAGCTTTCACAGGCTATTTCAGGCCAGCAGCTGGACAAAGATAACCCGATGGCGTCTACAATGAACACGATGAATATCACAATGCCACTGTTTTCGGTATTTATGGTATTCTCACTTCCGACAGGTATCGGTCTGTACTGGATCGTCAGTGCGGTAGTACGTTGTGTTCAGCAGGTATTTATCAATAAGCACTTAAGCAAGATTTCTGTAGAAGAGATTCTGGAGCAGAATAAGGAAAAGGCTGAGGAAAAACGTGTAAAACGTGGCGAGAAGAATGAACGTATCGCAGCAATGGCTCAGATGAATACCAAGAATATGAACAATCAGAACCAGAAGAAGAGACAGAGTACATCGAACCTGAGTGAAAAAGAAAGAGAAGCCAAGGTAGAAAACGCACACAAGAAAGCTGAAAATGCGAAGAAAGGAAGTCTCGCATCAAAAGCAAACATGGTGAAGAAATTTAACGAAAATGATTAGGGGGCGCTGTCATGGAGGATTACATTACTGTATCGGCAAAGACATTGGACGATGCGATCACCGAAGCGTTAGTTCAGTTAGGTGTAACAAGTGATCGCTTAGATTATATTGTTGTTGAAAAAGGAAGCGAAGGTTTCCTTGGAATCGGAAGAAAGCAGGCAGTAATCAAAGCCCGCAGAAAACGAGAAGAAAAACCGGTTGAAGAGACAGTGGAAGAAAGTAAAGTTGAAACACTGGTAAAAGAAGAAGTAAAACCAGAGAAGAAGACAGAGAAGAAGCCGGCAAAAGAGCATTCTCATACAAAGAAAAATGTAAGAGAAGAAAAACCGGAAGTAAAATCTGAGCCAAAGAAAGAAGTAGAACTTGCAAAAGTTGAACCACAGACGATCGAGACATGTGAAAAGTTCATTTACGATGTGATGAATGCAATGGGCATGGATGATGTAAAAGTTACATCTGTTGTAGATGAAGAAGGAGCACTTTCCATCAATATGGAAGGAAGCAACATGGGTATCCTGATCGGAAAACGCGGACAGACACTTGATTCTCTGCAGTATCTTACAAATCGTGTTGCCAACAAGATGCAGGATGGCTATGTAAGAGTGAAACTCGATACAGAGGATTACAGAAGAAGAAGAAAAGAAACACTGGAAAATCTTGCAAAGAACATTGCAAGCAAAGTAAAGAGAACAAGAAAGACAGTTTCTCTTGAGCCAATGAATCCATACGAGAGAAGAATCATTCACTCTGCGCTGCAGTCTGACCCGGCAGTATCCACACACAGTGAAGGTGAAGAGCCGTACAGAAGAGTTGTGGTAACACTGGTAAGAAACAGAAATAATCGATAATTAAGAGACAGGGGTCTTTAAGCGGCCCTTGTCTTTTTTGATACCAAAGTATGGAGGAAATATGGAACAATTATATAATTCCACAATTGCCGCAATATCTACGGCAATGAGTAATTCGGGAATAGGAATTGTACGAATGAGCGGACCGGAAGCATTTCAGATCGCAGACCGGGTATATAAGGGGAAAAAAGAGAAAAAACTATGTGATCAGAAGTCACATACCATTCATTATGGATATATTGTTGATGGAGAACAGGTAATTGACGAGGTCCTGGTCATGCTGATGCGCGGGCCGCACAGCTATACCGGTGAAGACACGGTAGAGATCAACTGTCACGGCGGTGTCTATGTGGTAAAACGAATTCTCGAAGTCCTGATCAAAAACGGTGCACGCCCGGCAGAGCCGGGAGAGTACACTAAGCGTGCATTCCTGAACGGAAGACTGGATCTTTCGCAGGCAGAAGCAGTTGGTGATCTGATCGCATCGCAGAACGAATATGCATTGCAGAGTTCGGTAAGCCAGTTAAAAGGAAATATCAAAGATAAGATTAGCGAAATGCGCGAAAAGATCCTGTATCATACTGCATTTATCGAGACTGCACTGGACGATCCGGAGCATATCAGTGTTGACGGCTATGGAGAAACACTGAAAAAAGTCGTCGATGAGATCATGGAAGCAATGAAAAGATTGCTAGATAGCTGTGATGATGGTAGGATTATAAAAGAGGGCGTACGCACAGTCATCCTCGGGAAACCGAATGCGGGAAAATCCTCTCTGTTAAATGTACTTCTCGGAGAAGACCGGGCAATCGTTACTGATATTGCCGGTACGACAAGAGATGTACTGGAAGAACACCTGAATCTGAAGGGCATTTCCTTAAATATTATGGATACTGCCGGTATCCGTGATACGGAAGATGTGGTGGAGAAGATCGGTGTTGATCGTGCGAAAGAATATGCGGACAAGGCAGACCTGATCCTGTATGTGATCGATGCATCCAGACCACTGGATGAAAATGATGCAGAGATCCTGCATCTGATCAAAGGCAAACGTGCGATCATCCTGTTAAATAAATCCGATCTGGATATGCAGGTGACAAAAGAACAGGAAGAACTGCCGGAAGAATTTCCGGTGATCGAGATCTCTGCAAAGAATGTACAGGGAATCGAAGAGCTGGAAGATACGTTAAAGGAGATGTTCTTCCAGGGAGAACTGACATTTAATGATGAAATCTATATTACAAATGTGAGACAGAAAACAGCGCTTCAGGATGCATATGCTGCATTGGAACGTGTGAATGACAGTATTGCCGCGGATATGCCGGAGGATTTCTATTCGATCGACCTTATGGATGCGTATGAAGCTCTCGGTAATATCACCGGCGAAACGATAGGAGAAGATTTGGTTAATGAGATATTCAGCAAATTCTGTATGGGAAAATAAAGATAAATATGATGTCGTAGTCATCGGTGCCGGCCACGCAGGTTGTGAGGCAGCACTGGCGACGGCGAGACTGGGCTTTCAGACACTGGTATTTACCGTAAGTGTGGACAGCATTGCGATGATGCCGTGTAATCCGAATATCGGCGGAAGCTCGAAAGGACATCTGGTAAGAGAGTTGGATGCCCTTGGCGGAGAGATGGGAAAGGTCATCGACCGTACATTTATCCAGTCAAAAATGTTAAATAAATCCAAGGGTCCTGCGGTACATTCGCTCCGTGCACAGGCGGACAAAGCAGTGTACAGCAGAACGATGCGCCGCGTACTGGAGGCTCAGGAGAACCTGGAGATCAAACAGGGAGAGGTTGCCAATCTCCTTGTGGAAGATGGAAAGATCACGGGAGTGCAGACCTTTTCCGGTGCAACATATCACTGTAAGGCGGTTATCATCTGCAGCGGAACTTACCTGAAAGCACGATGCATTTATGGTGATGTGAGTCAGTATACAGGCCCGAACGGACTGCAGGCGGCCAATCATCTGACTGACTGTCTGAAAGAACTGGGCATTAAAATGTACCGTTTTAAGACAGGAACACCTGCCAGAGTAGACCGGAAAACAGTTGATTTCAGCAAGATGGAAGAACAGTTCGGAGATGAAAGAGTGGTACCATTTTCATTTACCACGAATCCGGACGATGTGCAGATCGACCAGGCATCCTGCTGGCTGACTTATACAAATGAGACGACACATGAGATCATCCGTGCCAATCTGGACAGATCGCCGTTATATTCCGGCATGATCGAGGGTACGGGACCGAGATATTGTCCGTCTATCGAAGATAAAGTGGTAAAATTTGCGGACAAAAAACGTCATCAGGTATTCCTGGAACCGGAAGGGCTGGAGACGGATGAGATGTACATCGGCGGAATGTCAAGTTCGCTGCCTGAAGATGTACAGTATGCAATGTACCGCAGTGTTCCGGGACTGGAGCATGTGAAGATCGTGCGGAATGCGTATGCAATCGAGTATGACTGTATCGATGCGAGACAGTTAAAACCATCACTGGAATTCCGCAATATCAGCGGCTTATTCAGTGCCGGTCAGTTCAACGGAAGCTCGGGCTATGAAGAAGCTGCCGCACAGGGCCTTATAGCGGGCATAAATGCCGCCAGAAAGCTGCAGGGCAAGGAATCCTTAGTGTTAGACCGCTCAGAGGCTTATATCGGCGTTCTGATCGATGATCTGGTTACAAAGGAAAGCCATGAACCGTACCGTATGATGACTTCGAGAGCAGAATATCGTCTGCTCCTTAGACAAGATAATGCGGACCAGCGTCTGACGGAAAAAGGCTATGAAGTCGGTTTGATCTCACAGGAGCGTTATGATCGTCTGAAAGAGAAAGAAAGACTGATCGAGTCTGAGATCGAGAGATTAAAGAATGCTTATGTCGGAACCAGTGAAAAGGTACAGGAACTTCTGGAATCTTATGAAAGTACACCTTTGAATTCAGGAAGCAGTCTGGCAGAACTGATAAGGAGACCGGAATTATCTTACGAAGCTGTTACGGATATTGATGTGACGAGACCGGAACTTCCGAAAGATCTGGCAGCAGAAGTAATCGAGCAGGTGGATATTTCTCTGAAATATGACGGTTATATCCAACGTCAGAAACGCCAGGTAGAGCAGTTCAAGAAGATGGAGAATAAGAAAATTCCGGAAGATATGGACTATGATGCAGTGAACAGCCTTCGTATTGAGGCAGTTCAGAAGCTGAAAGAGTACAGACCGGTGTCAATCGGGCAGGCATCGCGTATCTCTGGTGTATCTCCGGCAGATATATCAGTATTGCTTGTGTATCTGAGTGGAAATCACAGATAAGAAATCATAGATAAATTAATAAATGTGATGAAAAAGTAAGAAAAGCGTGGATGAACAGCTGCAGTATAATGAAGTATATCAGTAAGAAATACACCTAACACAAAATAAATGTATTAATATTAACATACACTAAAAATATAATTACACAGTAAATATAACGATAAGTATATAAAATGAATAAGATGAAAAATCATACATTTTATATACTTATTGATTTTAGAGAGAAAAAAGGAGAAAAATATGGACCAGATTTTGAAAAAAAGCCTGGAAAAGATAGGGATAGAGATCACAGACGAGCAGAAAGAGCAGTTTGATACCTATCATAAGCTTCTTGAAGAGTGGAATAAGGTGATGAACCTGACCGGAATCACAGAATATGAAGAAGTTGTAGAGAAGCATTATGTAGACAGCTTGTCGATTGTAAAAGTAATGGATATGAATCATGTAGATACAGTGATCGATGTGGGTACAGGAGCTGGTTTTCCTGGATTACCGCTGAAAATTGCATTCCCACATCTGAAAGTAACATTATTGGATTCATTGAATAAGAGGATTAAGTTCCTCAATGCGGTGATTGAAGAGCTGGGGCTGGAAGATATCCACACAATTCATGGAAGAGCAGAAGATTATGCCAAAGATGCAGCATATAGAGAGAAGTATGATCTGTGTGTATCCAGAGCAGTTGCAAATCTGGCGACATTGAGTGAATATTGCCTTCCTTATGTAAAAGTAGACGGTATGTTTATACCTTATAAATCAGGTGAAATTGATGAAGAGGTAAAAGGATCGAAGAAAGCGGTGAAGGTGCTTGGAGGAGAGATAGAAGATGTAGTGAAATTCGAATTGCCGGGAACGGATATCGGAAGATCTTTTGTAAAGATCCACAAAGTGAAGAATACGGCTAAGAAGTATCCGAGAAAGGCAGGGATGCCTTCAAGGGAGCCGATTGTTTAATCGTTTGGGAAATGGCTTACCCCGGGATGGAATGAAAATGAGATAGGAATCCCTATCTCATTTTCATTCCATCTGGTTTTCGCGGGCGGCTATGATTAAATAATGAGAGCGTAGGGGTGGTGTGGATATGAGGATAGGTGTTGGAAGCAGGGAAGAAAAATTGGTAAAAGGGAGAATGTTTCACGTGAAACATTCTCCCTTTGTACGTGTGTGTAGGTTACTGATGGATGGAATGTATAATAATAACTGAGCTTGTTTGTAAATGTTAATGA
>OINC01000249.1_pt1 | contig 9202 bp, 10 predicted proteins | sample 1585151 | NCBI WGS metagenome assembly OINC01 (sample SAMN02674597, study PRJEB24791) | human gut metagenome, SKBSTL013 | isolation source: stool | host: Homo sapiens | place: USA
ACTATGCAGAGAATTCTTCCTTTTTCTTTTGGTTAGCATACGATTTTGAGAATTACTTAGTTCCAAAAATTATGTTTTCTTTTTTTAGTGTTATTTTTGTATAAATTTTGTCCCCAGTTTGTCCCTCTTCATATAAATAATAGGGAAAAGCATACTAAATATCAATATATTACAAATCAATTTATATTTTCTGCATCGGAAAGTGATGGCTTGGAAATAGCCATAAGCAACCATAACCATTTAGAATAAAGTCGCTGTATTTCAGTGACTTTTCTATTTTAACGGTTTCCAATCCGTATTTGGAGATAACGGTTTTTATCCATATTTTTCTATCATATTTCTACCACGACAGAAATTCACGGTTAACCCGAATGTCACAGTGACGCATTAGTTGACGTGTGTTGACAGTGGTTTACATGTGTTGACAAAAATCGGGAGAAATAAGGCGAAATTACCGCCAATATAAACGAGAAAATATGGAAGTAAGAAAGATTTGTCAATGGTGCGGAAAGCCATTCATAGCTCAAAAAACAACGACCTGTTATTGTAGCCATCAGTGTTCCAATCTTGGCTACAAGGAGCGCATCCGGGAACGTAAGCGACAGTTGAAACGGTCGCAAGAATTATTGCAACCTCGACAAGCCGCCGAGGGGCAGGATTTCTTCTCTTTTGCCCAAGCAGCAAAGTTAATAGGCGTAACCAGACAGTACATATATAAATTGGTAAAGGAATCCAAACTTCGGGCTTCACGCATCAGCGGCAAGAAGTCACTCATCCGCCGTGCTGACATTGAACTGATGATGAAAACCAAACCTTACGAGCGTGTCGTGCCCAAAGAGGACTTCGACATCTCTGAGTATTGCACAGCCGAAGAGATTGCAGAAAAATACAAAGTCAACGCTAAATGGGTGTGGACTTACACAAGGCAACATAAAGTGCCGAAAGTGAGAATCCGCCAGTTCAACTATTACAGCAAGAAACATATCGATGCCGCCTTTGCCAAATACGAGGTGGATTCCGACCTTACTGAATGGTACACACCGGAAGAGATTCAAGAGAAGTACGGCATGACACGTGTCGCCATCCGTTCGCATGTCTACCGCAACAATATCCCCTCGAAAAAAGAACACGGGCAGATATTCTACTCCAAACTCCACTTCGACCTTTCGAAGAACTCTGCAGAGGAGAGCAAGGCCGAATACTACACCGTCAAGGAGGCAATGGAAAAATTCAAACTCTCCCGTGACTCGGTTTATAATATCTTGCAATTCCATCAGATCAGTCGAGAGAAGAACGGGCGCTTCGTCCGCTTCCTGAAAGTGGATTTTGACCGGGTAATGGGTGTCCGTAAGTGACCTGATTATAGGCTACCGTAAATTATTCCAAAATTAATCGTCACTGAAGGTGGTCTGCATGGTTACATTACAGTGATTTGCCAGCGAATTAATAACAACCATAAAAAATATAACATTATGAACGATTGTAAAACCGTAACATTAAGAACACGTCCTTTGAAAAACAGGATGCTGTCGTTTTATTTGGATTATTATCCTGGGTATAGAGACAAGGAAACAATGAAAGTTATCCGTCATGAATCGCTTGGCATTTATATATATGCCAATCCGAAGAACAAGCGGGAACAGGACTTCAACGAGGTAATGGCTGAGAAGGCTGAAGCCATCCGTTGCCGCAGGTTCGAGTCGGTAGTGAATGAACGGTATGATTTCTTCGACAAGTACAAACTCAAGGCTGATTTCTTGGAGTATTTCCGTAATCAGCTCCGTAAACATGACCCAAAATGGGAATTTGTCTATCTCCATTTCAGCAACTTCGTGCATGGGAAATGTACTTTTGAGGAGCTCGACATTGATCTCTGCAACAAGTTCCGTGAGTACCTGTTGACGGCAAAGAAACTCAAGCGTAACGGACACATCACACGAAACTCCGCATCGGGATATTGGTCTACATTCAGGGGACTTCTGAAAATCCTCTACCGTAACGGACTGATCCGCAACAACGTCAACGACTTCCTCGAAAAGATTGAGACCGAGGACGTAGTAAAGGATTATCTTTCAGTGGAAGAACTCTACAAGCTGGCCGAGACACCCTGCAAGAAGCCTGTGTTGAAGACGGCCTCGCTCTTCTCGTGCATGACCAGCCTGCGCATCAGCGACATCCTCGCCCTCTGCTGGGAGGACATCGTGGACTATTCGGCCGGTGGCAAGTGCGTACACATCATCACCAAGAAGAACCGCTCCGAGGACATCATCCCCATCAGCGAGGAAGCACTGGACCTGATCGGCTACAGCCCTGACAAGCGGGGAATGGTATTCAAGGGGTTACAGCGCTGCTGGACCCAGACCTACATGAAAGGGTGGATCCGTTCGGCTGGAATCACCAAGAAGATCACATTCCACTCCTATCGTAGAACATTCGCTACGCTGCAAGCGGCTGCCGGAACAGACATCCGTACCATACAAAGCATGATGGCTCACAAGAGTATAACCACAACCCAAAGGTACATGAAAGTAGTGGACAGCAACAAGCGTGAAGCCAGCAAGAAAATCACCCTGATGCGGAAAGACTGACAGGCATTTTGACCACCTGTTTTAGCGGATATAGTTTGATTTTGAGCGAAAAATCGGACTATATCCGTAATTTTTGTGTAAAATCGGACGATTATAACTCATTATTTATCAGTATCTGGAATAACGCACATAACTTTGGCGTACAGTAATTCCAAATAGTGATAGAAGATGACAAATACAGAACAAATCCGAACTAAGAAAATAAGTTTTATCCTTGCGCTATCCGTTATCATTTTTGCGGCCATAGCCACTTATTTTACCCTTTGCCATGACATCAACATCATGCGCATAACAACTCCTGTAATTCTCGGACTGGCGATGTCCATCATATTGTGTGGAGTCCTGCAGAAATTTTTCTATAATTGGCTGACGAAAAATCCCATTCACTTCTCTTTTGGTGAACAATCCTCCCCTGTTATAGAATCAGAGAGCACCACAGAACCTGTTTGTATTGCCGAAACACCGCCTACCGAACAACCGGCGGATTCTTCAGAACAGGAGTATTCTCCATCCCTACAGCCAAATCAAGAGCCTGTCGTCCCCGATTGTTCCAATGAATCTCATTTGGAAAAGTATGATTCCATTCTGGAAGAACTCAAAGAGAAAGAACTGAAAAGGCAAGTAAAAGTTATGGATGCGATTCGGGAATATGTAACCATAAAGACTGCTCCCTATCTCTCCAAAGAGGCTATAGCGACTCTCATTTCCAACATTGAGTACATGGCTTGTGATCAGCCGGAGCTCTATAAACCGATTCGTTCCAATATTGACAATCCGCTACGTTCACCGGGACTTCGTCATCTGGCGTGGAATGTAGGTGAACGATTGAGAGTACCGTTGGCGAAAAGAGCCGTCTTTATCAAAGAATCATTTCCGTACGAACTTGAAAACGCGAGTCATGAATATCTCAGGCTTAATTTGCGGGATCAGGTAGCAAGTCAGATTCCAATTGATGTACCAGAAAAGGGAGACTATCGCTTCCATTTGGAAACAGATAACGATGAGTCGTAACAAAAAACGTATGCAGATGAAATAATTAATCCGGTCTGTATTGTTCTGCAAAGCTTCATTGGGTTGGTTCGCAGCATGTTAAACGATTAAAAAGTTATAATATGAAAACAGACCAACTTACATTCAATGACTTGCCGGCAGTAGTCGGCGAACTTTGCGACCGGATTGCAAGCATGGAGAATCTGCTGACGGAAAAACTGTCCAAGCAGCATGAAGCCAAAGAAAACACGCACGTCCCCATGACCGTGCAGGAAGCTTGCGCCTATCTCAAAATGCCGTTATCGACCTTTTATTACAAGGTCAAAAAAGATGATATTCCAGTCATCAAGCAAGGGAAACATCTATACATTTACCGGGATGAACTGGACAAATGGCTGGAATCCTCCCGAAAGAATCCGGCTCCGCAAACTTTTGAGGAAGAGAACGAAGCCATGCTCGCTTCCCATCGCCGTAAACCTAACCTTAAAAACTGGTAATGATGGAGAAGACGGACGAAACGATACCTTCACGTGAGGAACTGGCAGTTTTTATAGAGGAAGCAGCCGTGAGCGTCACGAATAACTATGAAGAAGCGCCGGCGGTGTTGATGGTGGATGATGCTGTTATAGGCACATTGGGGAATTTCAGCGCTTCCATCGGGAAAGCCAAAAGCAAGAAGACTTTTAACGTTTCGGCCATTGCCGCATCAGCATTGAGTGGCCGCACTGTTCTTCGTTACCGCTCCATGTTCCCCGAGAACAAGAGGAAGATTCTGTATATCGACACGGAACAGGGACGCCATCATTGTCAACAGGTACTGAAGCGCATCCTGCGTCTGGCGGAAATGCCGGATGACAAGGTGCCGGAAAATCTGATCATGTTGTCTCTGCGCAAGTTTGCACCAAGAGTGCGTCTGTTGATAGTCGAAGAAGCTATCGGCACCACACCTGATTTGGGTCTGGTCATTATAGATGGCATCCGTGATTTCCTTTACGACATCAATTCATCCAGTGAATCTACCGAAGTTATCTCGAAATTCATGCAGTGGACGGACGACAAACAAATCCATATCCATACTGTCCTGCATCAGAACAAGAATGATGAACATGCGCGTGGTCACATCGGCACGGAACTAAACAATAAAGCGGAAACCATCATGCAGGTCGAAGTGGACAAAGAGGACAAAGCTGTAAGCGTGGTCGAAGCCGTCCATATCCGTGACCGTGAGTTTGAGCCTTTCGCCTTCCGCATAAACGAGGAAGCCATGCCCGAACCGGTAGAGTCCTATCTGCCCAAAGAGAAGAAGACCGGACGACCAACCAAAGGACCGTTCGATCCGGACAAGGAGATTCCAAAGAATGTACATCGTCCAGCATTGAATGCCGTTTTTGCCAATGGCAACATCAACAATTACGATGATTATATAGAACGCTTGAAAGAGGGTTACGGATTGCAGGGTATAAAACTCGGTTATAACAAGGCGGTAAAGGTCGCAACATTGCTCAGCGACGAACGAATGGTTATAAAAGAAGGGAAAGATTATGCCTTCAATCCAGAATACCATTATTGAGTTCAACTTTACTTTATTGTCGGGGCGTATACATAAGAATAAAGTAAAGTCGGCAGGAAGACATCATGTGAGATATTCATATTCTCCCCTCTTTTAGAGGCTCATTTCATTCTATGTTTCCTATCCGAGTGCCAGTTCACTATACGCATCCGATATGGCTTGCCGTGAAGCATCAACAGGTAACTGTTGCGAGATATGCCAAGGTATAACCTCACTGCGTTACGGTTGTACATTGGCGCTCTCGCCTGCTCAGTTCCCTCGCCGGTGCGGTACTCGCAAGCTCGCACCTATTCAACCATTATAAAACGATTCAAATGAAAGAAGATATTGAAAATACATCGGACTCCTCGAAAGAAACCAGAAGTGTCTTTATCGGAGCTAAAGTCACTCCTACTCAGAAGGAGCATATAAAATCACTGGCCGGGCAATGCAGCATGACCGTAAGTGACTACATATTATCACGTGCGTATAACTTCAAGCCCAAAGCAAGGCTTACGAAAGAAGAAGCTGCTCTGTTGCAGAATCTGGACGATTGTCGGTCAGACCTCATAAAATACACATCCGCCCTACACGGAATGTCCACAAAGCAGCGCATGGCAATGTTCAATCAGATTCCGTTCATGGTCGGCTGGCTCAAGGAACTTGGCAATGTGGCCGAAAATGTCTGCCAGTTCCTGAATGCAGTAAAAGAGAAGAATAAAATTCCGTCTAACCCAAAATCCGAAGAAGAATGATTGCGAAAGCCAAAGCCATATCGCACGGTATAAACGACATCCGTTACATTACCGGCGAATCACAGCACAAAAAACATCCGGAGAAGATTTATCGGGTATTGGACAACCTATTGCCCTCAGAACCGGACGCTATGGGGATATGGAACTCCATGCAATTGACCCTATCCCAGCATCGACCGATAAAGAACTCCGTTATCAGAATCGAGCTGAGTCCTTCGCCCGAACATACCCAGTTCTATGACATAGAGGACTGGCAAAAGCTCTGGCACGACTTTGCTGAGGAGTTCGACAAACAAGTGATTATCGGCAAGGACGGAAAAGTCCGTTCTTGCCAAACCAATTTGGCTAATAGCAAATACTCGGTTTGGCTGCATACGGAATCTAAAGGCGAAGTCCCCCATCTCCACGCTGCGATTTGCCGTTTGGATGAAAATGGCAATATCAACAATGACCACAACATTCATCTTCGAGCACAACGTGCAGCCGAGCGAGTGGCAAAGAAACGTGGCTGGACGACTGCAGCACAAATCCGAAATCTCAACATTCCACAAGTAAATCGGGACTGCATGGAGGTGCTGAAAGCAATGCCATTGTGGTCATGGGATGACTACAAGAATGCTCTTATACGGAAAGGTTATACCGTCCATGAAAGGGAGGACAAGAAAGGTCTTCTCCGTGGATATGCTCTCATGAATGGAAACACCAAATACAAGGCTTCAGAATTGGGAATCGGCAGGAACCTGATGGTCTCGAAACTTCCTGCAACATGGAAGAGACTGCACCATCAGCCAACTTCCGTCATTAGAAATAATACTTCCCAAACCGTTCAACAGGTAGCGACACATAAGGTTGCCCCTATTGACTATACCCAATATCTCACATATAGTCAGGATATGATTTCCTATGTCCTCAGTCATGAAGGCAAGGATTACAAATTCTATATCCCAGAAAAAGTACTTGACTGTTTCAATGACGAATTTGATTACAGGTTTATTGCCAACTGTCAGGAACTTACCGATATGGCTGTAGCTATATTTGTCGGACTGATAAATACCCCCAATGTAACAACCGGTGGAGGTGGTGAAGGTTCGCAAAGCGAGCTTCCGTGGAGAGACAAGGACGAAGACGATTTGCAATGGGCTCGCAGATGCGCTCGTGCTGCCAGCCGTTCGTTAGGGAAGAAACCGAAAACAGGACTAAAACGCTAAGCCCATGAAAAAGAAATTTGATTTTTCCGCAGAAATGAGTGAAGTGGAATCCATAAAAACCACTCCCAAGAATGAATATCTGGAAGAAGAAAAACGACTACTCGATGTAAATGCCAAGGAACTTGCCAGCCTGAATGACAATGTATATAAGCTGAGAATAGAAGTTGAAAATCTGTCCGGCTCTATACGAAAGTGCAAACCTATCATTTCTGAAGAAATGCAAAAGTTGGCAATTGAATTTGGAGCAACACTTCTCTGCAATTTTCTTGGTCAGATTGAAAGCAAATGCAAGAAAGCCGAGCGGAGAATAAAAAAAGCCGACAATGCTATCCATATCCCGGCTACCGCATTCTACATTTTGATTATCATTGTAGTCGCTCTGTCTTCTTTTTTCGTGTGCATGATAGTGGCTAATGCAGAGATTTTGCATTCCGGATTGATTTGGAAAGCAGTTATCTGCTGTATTCTCATTGCCGTTTTAGGAATTGGTATAGCGTTAATAGTACAGAAGTTTTTAGATAGAGGTAAATAAACGAAAAGTCTCAATCGGATAGAGATTGCTACCAGTTGAGACTTTTATAATATGCCTATGTTATTGAAATTTTATTACAGGAACTACTTTTTCACCAAGTTTGGTCTCATAACGAAATGTTCCTATTTGCATAGCCTTTTTACCTTTAGGTACTTCAATTACCTGATCATCATAAAACAGATTCTGGCCATCTGTCACAATATAGACGACCGGCCCAGTAAAAAATGAAGTTGAATGCCCTTTCTCCTCACAATTGGCCAAAGCACCATCCCCAAGAACCTGAAAAACTTCAAATTTTGTTGCGGTAGTAAATACCGTCTGTTGCTCGGCAATCGTAATATCCGATTCGTTAGCATTTGAATTGGTAATACCTATAACAAAAAGTACTGCAATTGTTAATACACACCCAGTAACAATTCCCAAGAAGAATATCAAACCCTTTCTCATAAGTAATATTTTTAATAACATTCAAATATACAACATAATTCTGAACCACAAAACAATTGTGAGCGAAGAAATTACAGCATTAATTCCCTCGCTCTATACATAACTTTATTTACCCAGTGACTTGAAAACCTTGGTAATGCAACGCTTTTTCTGCTCCATATTGGGATGAACATATAAATCCAAAGTAGTTGAAATGTTGGAATGCCCTAATAATACGCTGACTGTTTTATAGTCACAACCGACTTCTATACAGCGAGTCGCGAAACTGTGACGGAGTCCATGATACTTCAGCTTGGGAATATCAAGTTTCTCCATAAGCCTTTTATAGTAGTTGCGATATGTGCGTGGCTCTGTCGGACGCTCATCATTAGTAAGAATGTAATAATCGTCATTAATTACTTTTTTCAAAGGCTTTAACATAGTAAGCAATTCTTTGTTTATCGGGATTTCACGGCAAGAGTTTTTTGTCTTTGGCGTGTTGATGACCAGCTCTGTATGTTTTCTCTCTCCTTCTATGATATAGATGCGTTCTATCGTCCGGTTAACGGTTAGAATCCCGTCATATACATTGATGTCGCTCCATTTCAAAGCACAGATCTCCCCTATACGCAGACCGGTACTAAGGCTGATATAGATACCAAGTCCCGGAAAGGAAAAGTGGCTCTGAATATAGTTCAGAATCTTTTTATGATTTGCCACGGACAAGACCTCCAACTTTTTACCAGCAACGTCTGTTGGGTACTTAATATCCCATTCGTAATAGTTCATCCATTCGTTTTTCACCCCGAATTTCATAACCATCTTTAGGACAATAAGAATGTCCTTAACAGATTTCACGCTCAATCCGCCTTCCAACTTTTCAAGCACAAAGCCTTGTACATCATTTTCATGAAGTTCGTTACTCTCACCAAACTTTGGCAAAATGTGATTTTCAAGAATCAACATGTAGGCTGCCAATGTCGATTGTTTCACATACGGTCGCTTGTTCTCTCGCCATGCGTCCGAAATTTCTCTAATTGTCTTCTGAATCATAATTTTGAATTTAATTGGTTCTAATAATTAGAGAAATATAATAGGTAATGTTCCCCATTTGAGATTTCCGGAGTTTAGTGGAGAGTGGGAAGAGCATACGC
>OINC01000262.1_pt1 | contig 8910 bp, 7 predicted proteins | sample 1585151 | NCBI WGS metagenome assembly OINC01 (sample SAMN02674597, study PRJEB24791) | human gut metagenome, SKBSTL013 | isolation source: stool | host: Homo sapiens | place: USA
GGTTCTGGCATTTAGGGCAGAAGTCACGCCGTAGCCGTCTGCGGTCAGGTTATAGGCCAACATCTTATTCAAAAAACTGTCGTCCTCGACAATTAAAATCTGCTTCATATCCTCACTTCCTTTGCTTTTTGCAGATAGTATAACAGGCAAATGTCCGCGAAATGTTACAGCGGACGGATTTTTCAAAAAAGGGTTTCTTCCTTATTATAGGATAGCCCACTTTACAATACAATGCTCAAACTATGAACAATAAAGTTTAGCAACAATGCGCTTTGCATCATTTCGCCAATCGTCCATGAACTATAAAATGTATATGGGTGATGCAGAATGGCGAAAATCGAGGACTGTCCCGGCTTTGAAACGTTCGGAGCGGATGTCAAGGCAGCTCGAAAGGCAAAACAACTTTCCCGCAGTGCGCTGGCTGACATGATACATTGTGACAGCCGGTATCTTGCGAACATCGAAAACGAAGGCACGCTGCCCAGCCTGCCGGTGGTGATTCAGCTGATAAAAATATGTGGTCTGCCCGTGGAGCGGTACTTTAACCCGGAACTCATGCGGGAAGAAAGTGCGGAACGTCAGCGGGTCAGCCACAAGCTGCAGCTTTGCCCGGAAGAATACTTACCCATCGTAGAGGGTGCCATTGACGGTGCCTTACGAATCCATGAACAGGAAAAAGAGCCCGTGTGCGTCTGATTGTCATGCACGGTCATTGAGAGGATGCAAAAGCGTCCTCTTATTTTTTTTTGCATTTTGCGGGCAAAACGGGGGTGTTGTGGTGTCATAGTAGTGGGGAAAGGTAACGTAGCAAGCATAGGGAGTGTAGCCACTCCCTGCAAAAATGCTTGCTGGGGAGTACCCCAGACCCCCAAGAAACGAGGTGAAACTATGACGAACCGAACCCGAAAAATTGTTCTGCGTGTTCCCGTGACGCCGGAGGAACAGGAACTTATCCGGCAGAAGATGGCTCTGCTGCACACACGGAATTTTTCTGCCTACGCCCGGAAGATGCTGATAGATGGTTATGTTGTCCACATCGACACCACCGACATCCGGGCGCAAACCGCCGAACTGCAAAAGATTGGTGTCAACGTCAATCAGATCGCGCGGCGGCTGAACAGCATGGGGCCGCTGTACACACAAGATGTTGCGGACATCAAAGGAGCGCTGGCGCAGATATGGCAGTTACAAAGATACATCCTATCAAATCAACGCTGAAAAAGGCACTGGACTACATCGAGAATCCGGACAAGACGGATGAAAAAATGTTGGTGTCCTCCTTTGCCTGCTCCTACGAAACCGCCGACATCGAATTTGAACTGCTGCTGTCACAGGCCATGCAGAAAGGCAACAATCTGGCCCACCACTTGATACAGTCTTTTGCGCCGGGCGAAACCACGCCGGAGCAGGCCCACGAGATTGGCCGGCAGCTTGCAGATGAAGTCCTGCAAGGCAAATACCCGTATGTGCTGACCACGCACATTGACAAGGGGCACGTCCATAACCACGTCATCTTTTGTGCCGTGGACATGGTAAACCAACGAAAGTATGTTTCCAACCGACAGAGTTATGCCTACATCCGGCGCACCAGCGACCGGCTGTGCAAGGAACATGGTCTGTCTGTGGTGATGCCCGGTCAAGACCGGGGCAAGAGCTATGCCGAGTGGGACGCACACCGCAAGGGCACAAGCTGGAAGGCGAAGCTGAAAGCTGCCATAGATGCAGTCATCCCGCAGGCCAAGGATTTTGACGATTTTCTGCGGCTCCTGCAGGAGCAGGGCTACGAGGTCAAGCGTGGCAAGTATGTTTCGTTCCGTGCGCCCGGACAGGAACGGTTCACCCGCTGCAAAACGCTGGGCGAAGCCTACACCGAGGAAGCCATCATCGAACGCATCAAAGGGCGGTTCGTGGAGCGGAAGCCCAAAGAAAACCGCAAAATTTCGCTGCGGATTGATTTGGAGAACAGCATCAAGGCCCAGCAGTCCGCAGGGTATGAGAAGTGGGCAAAACTCCACAATCTGAAACAGGCGGCCCGGACGCTGAACTTCCTGACCGAGCATGAAATCGAAAGCTACCCGGATTTGGAAAGCCGGGTGGCCGAGATCACCGCCGCCAGCACCGAAGCTGCCGCCGCATTGAAAGCAGCAGAGCGCCGACTTGCTGAAATGGCCGTGCTGATAAAGGATGTCACCACCTGTAAAGAACTGCGCCCACTGTTGCAGGAGTATCAGCGGGCTGCTGACAAAAAGCAGTTCCGACGTAAGCATGAAGGAACCTTGATTCTCTATGAAGCAGCGGCGAAAGCTCTAAAAGAGCAGGGCTTTCAAAAGCTACCCGACCTTTACGCCCTGAAAAACGAGTATAAGCAACTGGCCGAGCAGAAAGACCAGATGCAGCGGCAGTACAATGATGCCAAACGCCAGATGCAGGAGTATGGCATCATCAAGCAGAACGTGGACGGCATCCTGCGGACAACACCGGGAAAGGAGCAGATGCAGGAACGGTAAATTTGCACAAAATATTGGTCGGATTTTTGAACTCCAAACGCTTAGACCGGGTGGCGTTTCCACCCGAAATCATGTAAAATAGACTTAGACAACGAAAGCGAGGAACCCTCTATGGCAGAAGTGAAAGACAATAGCTCCATCCAGCTTTTTGAAGATCAGAAAATCCGTACTGCATGGGATGCAGAAAAGGAAGAATGGTATTTTTCGATTACAGATGTTATTGCAGTTTTGACCGACCAAACTACTGCGCGCGGTGCAAGTAACTATTGGGCAAAACTCAAACAGCGTCTAAAAGAAGAAGGCGCAGATGAACTGCTGACAAATTGTCAGCAGTTGAAAATGACGGCAACAGATGGAAAAAAGCGTAAAACTGATGTTGCCAACACTGAACAACTCCTGCGCATTATACAGTCCATCCCGTCCCCGAAAGCTGAACCGTTCAAGGCATGGCTGGCAATGGTAGGCAAGGAACGCATCGAGGAAACCATCGACCCGGAGCAGGCCATCGACCGCGCGCTTGATACCTATTTGAAAAAAGGCTACTCCGAAGAATGGATTCATCAGCGGCTTTTGGCAATCCGCATCCGAAACGAACTGACGGATGAATGGAAGAAGCGTGGAGTGCAAAAGGGCAAGGAGTATGCTATCCTGACCGATGAAATCTCCCGCGCATGGTCTGGCATGACCACAGGGCAGTACAAGCGGCTGAAAGGTCTGACGAAAGAAAATCTCCGGGACAATATGACTGATTTGGAACTTGTGCTGACCATGCTGGCGGAAGCCTCCACCACGGATATTTCCAAAACTGCAAAGCCACAGACCTTTGAAGAAAACAAGCAGGTTGCCAAACGCGGCGGCAAGGTGGCCGGCATTGCGCGGCAGGCTCTTGAAGCGGAAACCGGCAAGCCCGTTATCACAGAAAAGAATGCGTTTGACTTCCAGCAGCTTGTGACCGACATTGTAGAAGATGCCGCCGAACTGCCGGAGCAGTCTGCCGAAAAGAAAGAAAAATAATAAGATTTGGAGGATTTAATATGAAAATGACTGAACCCTATAATCTGGGACTTTTAGCCCTTATTTCAGCGGCAGGGGAAATTTCTTATGAAGAATTAAAGCAACGATACCTCCCGCCTGAGCAGCCCGGCGTAATTCAAGGCGTAACGGCGAGTTTTGACAACGATATAAAAACATTGGAAAAAGAAAAATACATTTCGGTACACGGGAATATCATTCGCTTTATCAGAAAGTGATTGACAGAAAAACAGCCGGACACAGCAGCCACAAGGCCACCGTGTCCGGCTATTTTCGTTTTGACAATGACACATTACTTTGATTAAAAATAATGCGTCATTGTCAAGCTGACGGTATTATTCACCCGCAAAATCAAACCTCTGTCCGTCAAAGTCAGCATCGGTCATGTGCTCCAACTTGGCAATGGCGCTATTTGCCAGCCTCCGCATTTCCGTGTCCATGTCCGGCAGTGCGGCCATCATCCGCGCCATCGTCCGGCGGCGGTCAGAAGTGTGGTACATACAAATCAAATTTTCTTCTTCTACGCTGAAATTCATGCGTCAGACCTCCATTTCGTGTTGCTTGCTGCGGGCCGCTGCCTTTTTCGGGCTGGCGGCCTGTTTTGTTTCGGAAAGCTGCTTGCGGACGGAAGTGCGGGGCTTGCAGATGCCCTTGTCCCGGTTCTCCTTTTTGTCAACCAGCGCATAGATGCCGAAACGGTCTTTCACGCTGGACAGGCGCAGGGACTTGTACGGAAGCATGGCAATCAGCTGGTCCGTGTCCCGGCTGGATGCCAGCTTGGTGAAGTAGGGTGACACCTCCACCATAAAATGATTCTTGTCCGGGCTGTTGGGAGCCGCCAGACGTTTCATGTCCGCCGCAATGCGCTGGGCCTCGGCCTCAATCAGCCCGGTGTGCAGTTCGATAAGGTGTTCTTTGAAGTCGCTGGGCCGTGCAGGTTCCCGGCTGCGCTGCTCCTGCCGGATGGCCGCTTGTAGAAGTTCCGGGTCACGGGGCTGCATTTCATACCGCACGAACTCTCCGAAATATTTGTCCGGGCGACTGTCGAAATGCTCTTTCGGGCCAATCTCCCGCATTCCACTTTCGTAGATCAGGCGATTGGAGCCCACGGGCAGGGCGGCATCCCGGATGTGCTGGAAATGCTGCTGGTAGTCCAGTTCATACAGATTGCCTTGCAATGTTCCATTAGCTGTGCCGGTCAGCTCTACCGCATAGGCAAGAATCCTGTCGTGGGTTTGCTCACCGCAAAATTTCCATGTATTGTAGGCTTGGGTATCTTTGAGCAGCACATCCCGTTCCCGGAAGCAGAATGTTCCAGAGGGCCGGGACAGCCACAACAGCAGCTTATCTTCCGGCTGGTCGCTGCGGGCGGCCTCCCGCAGCATCTTGATGTCATAGGCAAAATCGCTCTGGTAGTATGCGGTGTTCTGGTGCATGATAGCTTCCAGCGCAGCGATCACATCCATATTTTCAAATTTCTGCACGGCTTACACCTCCAATTCTTTTGTCTTTTCCCGTGGCTGCGTTTGTTTGCTCTGCTCCTTTTTTGCGGCATCCAGCTGTGCCCGGATGGACGGCTTTTTCGGTTTGGCTGTGCGGGACTTCTTGGCTTTTGGCGCCTTTTCCTCGGCCTTGACTGCGGCGGCAAGGTCCGTCAGAGAAATTTGTTCTCCGGCCTTTGCTTTGGCCTCCAATTCGCCCAGAGAGGGCGCATTGTTCAGCACACCGTCAATCATGTTTTCGTTTTGTTCCGTGGAAAGCTCTGCGGTGCGCAGAGGATTTTCCCGCAAGAACTCCGGCACCTGCTGGAAGCCCACACTGTCGCAGTAGTGGGCGGTGTCCTGCCAATTCTGGTGCAGCACCACCACATCCGAAACAGACAGCGAGTGTCCCTTGAAATCTGCCGGATGGTCCACATTGAATGTGCGGTAGATGTCCTCCAACGTGGTGCCAGCAGTCAGCGGCGCGGCGTATACTTCCGTATAATTGGCCTTGTCCACGGTCAAACCGGCAGCCAGCAGGCGGTCGTAGGGCTCAAAACGGTAATCGCGGGTGGAATCCTCGTTGCACAGTTGGTAGATGGAAAAGCTGTCCTGCTGTGGTGCTTCAAAGCCTGCCGCTGCGTATTCCTCTACCGTCATTCCAGCATCGGCCGCTTCCTGCGCGATCTCGGCCTGCACCTGCGCCTTGTAGTCCTGCAAGCTCTGGTCAAAGTCGGCCAGCTTGGGCGGTTCCGGCAAGTTATACTGGCCTTGGTTGAGCAGCGAGCGGCAGTCCTGCACATAGGCCACAACAGTGTTGTAATAGGCAGCCTGTTCCGGCGAAATGTTCTGTTCCTCCCGCAAAGCGGCTGTGGCTGCCTGCTCCATGGCCGAAATATTGCAATGTTGTTTGAGGTACGGGATAAACTCGTTCAGCACCATTTCCCGCTCTGCCTTGTCTTGTTCCCACGCTTCCGGGCCTTTGTTGTGCAGAACAAAATTTCTCCAGCTCTCGTCCTTGGCGTAGTATTCGTGGTAGTTCTGGATATGCTGAACCAAAGAACCCTCTCCGTCACCAAAATCCTGCCGTCCCTCGTAGTTGTCGGGTTGGCCGTTCAGGGTAAAATCAATACGGAATGCGGTCTTGTCGTACCAGCCGCCCGTGTAGCCGTCCTTTTCCCGGTCCGTGTGCTGGGCGGTGTCCAGTTCTTCAAAAACGCGGTTTGCCACGGACAGCGGCATGATTTCGCCGTCCTGCAGCTTGTCACTTTCGCTCCAAAGAATTGTGACCGTGGGCTCTGCGGCAGGGTCAGGAATTTTAGCAGGTTCGGGAAGTTCATTCGCTTTTTCGGTTGCCTCTTGGAACGCTGCCAGTTTATCACCCAACAGAACTTCCGACACTGTGGTTGTCTGCCCCAGCAGATTGAGGACTTCTTCTTCGGCATCTTTTAAGGTCAGACCGGGTGCGTCCAGCTGCCCGCCGTCCAGAGCCTTATTATCCGGGCCATACAGTGTGTAGTCATAGCCGGAATCGCAGGTCTGGATGAACAGCGTATTGCCGTTGTCCAGCGCAAATGCAGCCTCCTGTGCAGTGGAAAGTTCTGTTTCCCGCTGCTGGCGCAGTTCTGCCAGATGTTCGTCCAGCGCGGAGATCAGCTCATGGGCCGCGCTGCGGATAATTTCCAGAGAGGCTTTCAGTTCGGCCAGTTCCCGGCCAGAACTCCACCCGGCCACATAGCCAAAGGAATACTCGGATGTGTCCAGCCCGTAGTACTGGCAAACAGCATAGGCCACACTTTCGGCCTGTACCTCGCGGGTGCGGCTGTCCGGGCGGTTAGTCTGTTCTGGGTCGTTCGGGTCGATGGCGTGCAGCTTGGCATGGGCAATCTCGTGGATGGCCGTTTTGATGGTTTGCAGCTGGCTCATGCCCTCCTGAATTGCAATGCGGTTGTCGAGCAGATGAAAGTAACCGTGCGCCCCGCCCTCGATGTCCTCAAACCCAATGGGCACCGGGGATGCCTGTTCTAACGCCTTGAAAAAATCTTGGTAGTCCTGCACACTGCCGGACAGTTCATTCACGGCAATGGTCGGCAGCGGTTCGCCCTCGGTCTGGCTGACATCGAACACGGACACCACCTTGAACGCCGGAATCTGTACCGTTTTTTCCTCGGTCAGCGGCTTGCCGTCCTTGTCCAGAATCGGCTTGCCCTGTTCGTCCAGCTTTTCCATCTTCTGCTTCACCTTATACGGCGCAGGGGCAAGGATTTTGATGCCTTTTTCGCCTTTCTTCACGGTGCGGTGGAACGTGTCTTTCCACTTGTTGAAGCCGGCCACCAGCTGCCCGCCCTGCATGGCGATCAGCAAGGTGTTGTTGAAGCTGTAATTGTGGAATTTTGCCATCGTGGTGAGGTAGGCTTTGTAGCGGTCACTGTCGAACAACTGCTGAATGCCCGTTTCCAGCCGGTCCGTGATTTCTTTCATGCGCTCTGCGCTGTCCTTGCCGTTCAGGATGATGGGAATAACTTTCTGCTGTTCTGTTGTGGACTGCACCGGCGGTGGGATGTTGGCCGCATCCCGCAGGATTTCCGATGCAGGAAAAGACAGCACCCGGTATTCCTCTGGCACAGGCTGGCCCTCGTAGACTTTCTGCCACACATCCCCGCTTTTGACAAGGTAGCCGTACTGGGTAAATGCACCCTGCTCCTGCTGGGCCACATAGCGACCAAACTGTGCCGTGTCGATGCCTCCTTTCCATTCCTCCGGCATATCCACCATGCCGGAGCGGTTCAAGTAGTAGTCGCCCAGCTGGGCAGGCCCGTGTACTTCTGGCAGATGTACATAATAGTCCACGTTTTCGAGAAAGTCGGTAATTCTCCCGATGCTGGAAAGCTCACTCTGCGGGGCTTGCAGGGCGGCGTTCAGTTCTGCGCGTTCCCCGGCAGAAAGCGTTTCCAGTCGTGATGCCAGAAAGTTCAGCTCGTCCACATTGGATGCCAGCACCATGTTATAAGGAATTGCAAAGCGTTTTTCTTCCTCGGCAAAGTAGCCGGAAATGAAAAGGCCCTGCGGATTATCGGACGAAATGCCGATTTGCCGCAGGGCCGCTTGTACCTGTTCGGTTGTGGTAGGCAGGTCCAGCCAAACGCCATCTCTGCCTTGCTGCTGCCGATTTTGCAGCTGGATGGAAAATAATTCGCTCATTTGGTCACACTCCTTTTTTTGCTATCCTACGGATAGAGAGAGCCGGTTATGGCAAAATGAATGCTTCACCTTACCATAACCGGCCCTCGTATTTTTGCCTTACTCTTTGCGCTCTACCCGGTAATTGACGTACTTGCCTCCCGTATCTGCCAGAAGCACCGTTGCATCATAGGTTTTGCCTGTTTTTTCGGAGTAGAGGTCCTTTACCTTTGCCTTACCGTTTTTGAGCAGAGCGGCGGCGATCTTCGGGGTGAACGCCTTTTTTCGCTGCTCAAAGAAGCGGTCATTCTTCCACATTACGAACTGACAGCCACGATTTCCGCAGTAGAAGTTTTTCTTGCCCTCGTAGACGTTTTCACCACACCGGGGACACTTGCCGATGACAACCCGTTCCGACTGGAACAGGTTTTGTTTGTCCGCGCTGATGCAGGAGTAGGTCTTGACCAGCTGACGCACCTGCGCTTCAATTTCGGCAATGAACTCGTCCGGGTCTGCATTGCCCTTGGCAATCTCGGTCAGACGGTTTTCCCATTCAGCAGTCAGAGCGGGAGAGGTCAGGCTTTCCGGCAGAACCACCGCCAGATTGATGCCGTCCTTGGTGGGGACAAGCTGTTTGCCCTTGCGCTGCACAAAGCCCATTTGCACCAGCTTTTCCAGAATCGCGGCACGGGTGGCCGGAGTGCCCAGCC